>OKWS01000004.1_pt1 | contig 249794 bp, 251 predicted proteins | sample 1607061 | NCBI WGS metagenome assembly OKWS01 (sample SAMN07501040, study PRJEB24779) | human gut metagenome | isolation source: stool | host: human infant | place: USA: Pittsburgh, PA | reverse complement strand
TTAATAGTTTCAGTACCATTATTGTTTACTTCTCTAATAACACTATTTATATCTAGCTTATTACCACTTATATTAGCATTATCAGCTACTTTATTATTATCTATAGCTCCATCCGTAATACCAGCGTTATGTACTCCATTACCATCTAACATTATAGTTTGGCCATCTTTAGCTCTAACTAATAATCCATACTCTGTAGTACCATCTGATTTCCTATATTCTCCTAATATAACTCTGTTGATATTATTTCTATTAATAAGAATCTGATTACCCACAATTTCTATAGTTCCATCAGCACTAACAATTCTATGTTTGCTAGTTGTAATATCACCAGCTTCTAATTTATTTACGGATAATGAACTTATTTGAGCTGAACCAATAGCTCCTTCTGCAATTATTCCACTTCCTGCAACTATAGAATTAGCTTTAAAATTTTCTGCTGTTAAATTTCCTGCAAGAGCATTTTCTATACTAGCCGTCTTAGATTCTAATACATGTATTTTCCCAACTGCTGCGTTTAAGTCCGTTATATTAGCCTTACCAATTATAGCCTGTTGTAAATCTGCTCTTACAGAATTTAATTCGGTAATATTAGCTTTTGTAGCCTCTAATATACCTATATTAGCTTTTACTACATTAAGGTCTTGTATATCCGCTTTAATTACACTTAAATGATTAATACTTGCTTCTATGACTTCTAATTTAGTGACTTTTAATACATTGGCTTCAAAATTTTCTATTTGCTTAACTTGTATAGAATCTATTGTACTTCCATTGATGGTACCATTGTCTGTAGTAATATTAGAAACTGTATCTGTAGTTTCTTGATTTTCTTGTTGTATATCTTCAAACTTTAGAGTTGCATTAGCTAGTTCAACACTATCCTTAGTATGATCTTGTGGCCACTCTATAGTTTTAACTATTCTTTGCTTATCTTTAATTTTATTTTTCTTGGAAATAAGATTAATTGCATCTCCTAATTTAAAATCTAAGATAGAGCTATATCTAGGATTCAATTCAGCTAGATTTAATATGCTAGCACTGTAAGAGCGAAATGGCTTTGAAAGTTCTTCTAATTTAGCCCTGGCATCCTCTAAAAGATTTTCCTTTACACTATACCTTTCATCCTTCCAATAAATAGTTTTAACCTTATTAGAATATTGATAATTTTCTACATAGTTTTTCCCATTATTAATATCTGAAAAGCTTAAACCATCTTTTCCTTCAGCTATTATTCTTGTTGCATATTGGCGAGAATCTGATTGAACTTGTAGAGCTATAAGATTAAGCGAATCTATAAAATAAGTCCCTTTGTCTTCTCCTAAATGCTCATAAACTTCTATTTGCTTTCCTAAGGTATTAAAAACTATATCTACTCTATAAACATTTTTAATTTCTCTTACTATTTCCAAAGAGCTCTTATTAGTACACCTAACAGTTCTCCTTTTCTTTAGTGTATTATCCTTTACTGTCCAACCAGTTCCTACTACAGCTAAATTTAAAGCTGAAGTTATTGTTTGCTCTACACTTTCAAACCTATCAAATATGTTTCCTTCAAGTTCTTCTAAGTTAAGCGAACATTCAAATTTAGTATAATCCTCATCAAGTTCTCTAGCTTTAACTACAAACTCATCTTTTTTAGTTCTAATATATGCTTCTTCTACTATTTCATCATAATATTTACCCTTTTTAGGATAATAAAAAGAGAGTGTCTTATCTCCACTCTCTAAAACACTCTCTATACATAAATTTTCATAATCAACTAATCCAGCTACTCTATTTTTATCTTTATCACGTAATTCTATCATAGTCTAACTTTCCTCCTATTTAAGGTCTACAGTTAGGCCTCCATCTGCCAATTTAGTTACATAAATTTCTGCCCCTGCTACTGCAAGTTTTTTAAGTATTTCTCCCTTAGAAACTACCGTAACTACGTAATTCCCTTCTGTAAAAGTTGGCTTAACCTCTTCTTTTTTGTTAACATCTTTGTAGTCAACATCAACTATAGTTTCCTTATTTCCTTTATTCTTTTGAAATTTTTTATTATTTTTATTTGACATAATTTAAAACCTTCTTTCTTAAAATTTGATTATAAAAAGAGCTTACGAAATGTAAGCCCTTATACTAAAATACAAAGCAATTTAATGGTTTTGCTACCTCTGTAGCTTTATTTCTAAACTTAGTTACTTCTGCAACAACAGCTTGACTATTTTCTAAAAACAATTGTTGATTAGTAACATAAGTTTGTATATTAGCAACTGAATTTTGAGATAAACTACAACTAATTGTCATAACTGGTTGTTTTAATCCATCTTTTTCTATTTCTACAGTTGAATTTAAATTTGTTGTTTCAATTATCACACTTGTTACTTTTGCTTCTGACATTTTATATTCCTTCTTTCTTTTTTTATTTTTCTAAATATTCAATTATTTTTAACATCTCTTCCTTTTTATGTTAGTATCTAATTAGAAGGGAGGTGAAAACTAATGACAATAGAACAAAATTTAAATCATGTTTACTATAAAGATGACAATATTCACCCTGAAGCTATAAGTTTAAGAGCTCCTGGAGTTTTTAAAAGAAAAGAAAATATAGTCATCAATATACCTGGAAGATTTCAACGCATTACAACCTATGAAAATGGACTTATTGTATGCGAAGAAATGATCCCAGGAAAACATATTTTTAGATTTAATAGACCTTTTAACGAAATTGAAGCTGGTGTGCTTTATTTTGAATAAGGTCCTAAGTTAAATCTAATCATTTCTTCTTTTGTTAATTGACCAACTTTTATAGTTTGGTATTTATCATTAGAATTAGTGGACAGATTCTTATTTTTAAATAATCTAAGAATTCTGTCCATTTTTAATTTAATTGCAGGTAACATCAATATCTCACCCTTTCTGTATTTTTTATTTTAGCTAAAGAATTATCAATATCTTGTAAGCTTACTTTAGTTTCTATTTTATTTTTTAAAACTTCATTTTCTGTCTTTAATATATTTATAACTTCAATAGCTTCATTTAATTTATTTCCTATCATAGCTATAAATTCAGGAATCTTTTCACACTTACTTACATCTAACTTTTCTATAGATGCTTTAACACCCTCAAATTTTTTTGATATTTCCTCATTAATTTTTAATGAACTTATATCTGCATCTTTTAAACATAATTCTTTTATTTTAAAACCTATAGAATCAATTTGAATCAAAGTCGCTTTTTCACCTGAATTACTAACTATTGTTGTTATACTAGACATAATTACACTCTCCTTTATAAATATCTTGGTTCATATCTTATAGTCACATCACAACTATTTTTACTCAAAATAATTTCATTGTTTCCTGGCATTAAAAAAGGAAACTCCCAAAAATCTTCGGTGTCTTTAAACTTGTTAACACCTTCTTCTAGGATAGTTCCCTCTTTACCATCTATTATTATTTTTTTACCTTGTTTTAAATTTTTAATTATTATAGGATCATTGGCCAACCCATTAATAGTTATATCTATCAAATCTGCACTTGGAGTAATTTCAACGATAGCCTTAGTCTTATAGGTTCCTAATACATTTATTGTTTTAGTAGTTATTCTATTTAAACTTTCAATTATTTCACTTCCAAAAGCATTACATTCAAATTCAATATTTAAATATAACCATTCATCTAACTCAGTATCTTCTATAGAAGAATCTCTAACCTTTCCCTTAAAATAATTACTTAAATTTTTAAATTTTATTGTTACTTCATCCAATAATAATTCATTTAATTTTGATATATTTTCATAAGTTTCATCTCTTGTTTTACCTTCAAATAAAATTTTTATAGTAATACTTTTTGAGATTTCATCTTTATCTTTTTTAGAAGGTTGTATTAATTTTTTACTAACAGTAGCATTAAACTTTTTTATATCTATTCCATTAGCGAACATATTTTACCTCCTTCTACACCTTACGGCTAATTGATTTGAAACTACATCTACAAGTTCTCTATTACCTACTTTAACATTATTCTCTAATGTTAATTTTTCAAAAGCTAACATTATACCTGAAACTAATTTATCAGTTAATTCTTCTAATTTAGATTCAGCATTAAAATTATTATTTATATTAGAATTTTGAATATAATTGTTATTTATATTATTTATTAAATTCTGACTTTCAAGGCTATTTCGTGAAAAATAACTGCCACTAGATATTACATCTCTCAACATGTTAACCGACTTACTGTGTGGAATAATTTTTTCTCCACCACTAAATCTCCTAAACTCAGGACCACTTAAACCGACTAAAGTCATTTTATTTCCTTTAGTAGCTATCTCAAATCCCTCTTCACCTACTAAGTGTGTTCCTGATGGTGCGTTATTAGTACCTTTGGCAAATCCTAGCCATTTACCAACTTGCTCTATTTTAGTTTGAATCCATCCTGTTACAGTGAAACTTTTTCCATTTAAATTATCAACCTTATTTTGTACTTCATTTAAATTACTTATAGCTCCTGAAGTATTTGCTTTAACATTAATAGGTGTTCCATTTAAATTTAGTACACCTTCTCTAGTTCCATCTGCATTACTCTTTACATCCTGTAAAGAAGCTATAATATTACCATTAGCATCTACAATCTGTCCTGATGCATTTATTGTAGTTCCACTCATATCATTTAGAGCTCTATTAACATCAATAGCTGATACTTTATGTTGTTTAGCCATTTCTTTAACTTCATTTGAAATAGCAGCAGTATATCCACCGACATTATTATGAAATGAATCATAAACCCCTGTTATTTCTCCTGTTTTCTGGTCTACTGTAACCGAAACTGCTTCCCATGCTCCAGTTGTACTATTTACCATAATATAATTACCTGATTCGGTTATATTCTTTAATCCTTCGTATTGAGCTGTTAACTTACTAAGCATTTCTTGTGATTTTTGATCTTCTCCACTAAGTATTTCTCCATTAAACTTATTTATTTGAGCCAAAATTTCAGGATTTTTCTCACCTAAAGTTTTTAAGTAACCTTCATATAAATCATCATTAATTTTAAGTTTTTGATCTCTTTCAGCTATTAATGAATCTATTTGCTCCTGAATTGCTGTTCTTTCTATATCATTAGCCTGACTTAAATTATTTTGTAACATTGCTATTTTGGTATCATAAGAACTTTTTATTTTCACATATTCATCATCTCTTATTTTAGCTTTTTCTTCTACAAGTTTAGATGCATCTTCAAGACTTATACTTCTTAATCTATTTTGAAATTCATTTTGAGCATATAATATCTCTTCTTGTGTTTTTCCTATAGATTGTAATTCAATTTGAGCTATTCTATCTCTTTTTTCTTTTATAAGGTTAATTTCTTCTTCACTTAAACCTCTCTTGTCTTCTAGTGCTTTTTGTTCTATTTCAAATATCTCATTTTTTAGCTGTGTAACTTCATCAATATTTGTTTTTGATATTCTTTCAAGTGATTCTAAAACAGCCTTTTCATTTTCACTTAATACATCATCTCTTAGAAAAAACTCTTTCATGGCACTATTAGATTCTTCTTGTTTAGCTTTTATAGCATTTATAGCACTATCACACATATCATTAACACGACTTTCCAAAGCTTCAGAATCTTCTTTTGTAATAACACCATCAACATTTACTTCTGTTAATTTCATATTAAATTCATGTACTTTACCTGTAATTTCAATAACCCTATCTTGAAACTCTTTACTTATATTTTTTGAAAAATCCTTATAAACTAATCCCATTTGGATTAACTCATCCTTAGATTTTGCATTAACACCAGTAAATTTAGCAACTGCTTTTTCTAACCAACTCATTTGATCTGTAGTATATAAGATATTCTTATTCATCAATTCACTATGCGTTTTATATGCTATTACTCCAGCTGTTAAAGCTGCTATAGACCCAGCAACAGCTAATGTAACTGGATTTAATAATCCCATTCCATTTGTCAATAATCCTACACCTTTAGTAGCTGAATTAGCTGTTTTACCAACTTCAAGCATTTTTTCTGCATTTTCTGCTGATTTTTTAGCAAGTTTTCCATAAACACCAACTAAACTTCCCGCTCCTTGGACTACTCCACCAAGCATTTTAGTTGTTGCTCCACCAGCAAACGTAAATAAACCAAATTTAATTATTGCTTGTTGAGTTTCTGTATCTAAACTTCCAAACCATTCTATAAGTTTACTTAATTCCTCTATAAAATCATTTATATGTGGTACTAAATGTTCTCCTACTTGTATTCCTAATCCCTCTAACTGGCTTTTCAATTTAGTTATATTTCCATATGCATTATTTTGCATAGTATGAGCCATTTCATTTAAGGCCCCATTAGAATCAGTTATTGATTTATGCAATGTTCCATATTCTTCATTAGTACCAGCTAGTAAGGCATTTAAAGTATCTATTTGAGTTTTTCCACCTATCATAGCAAGATAAGTATTTCTTTGTTCTTCAGTACATTTACTTAACTTAGTATTTAATTCTTTTAATACTACATTAATTCCTTTAAAACTACCTTTACTATCAAATGCATTTAATCCTAACTTTTTCATAGCTTTACCAGCTTGGCCAGCTCCACTTGTTAAGTTAACTAATACAGAGTTAAGTGCAACACCAGCCTCACTTCCTTTAAGACCTCTATTCGCTAATACCCCTATATAAGTAGCACTTTCTTCTAATGGAACTTTTAAGTTTTTCATAGTTCCACCACAAGCAATATATGCTTCCATCATCATATCAGCTGTAGTATTAGATTTCCTTTGAGCCTGGGCACAAATATCTAAATATCTAGTTAAATCACTAACTTGTAATCCTAAAGCTGATAATGAATCTGTTGTTAAGTCTGATGCCCTTCCTAAATCTAAATTACCTGCTTCTGATAATCTTAGAACTGGTTCTATACCTTCTAGCATTTGTTGAGTATTCCAACCTGCAAGAGCCATATATGACATACCATCTGCTGCATCCTTTGCACTCTTAGAAGTGCTTTTACCCATTTCTTTAGCCTTATCTGATAATTTTATTAAATCATCACCAGTAGCTCCTGAAATAGCTTGAACATTACTCATTGCAGCTTCAAAGTTCATAGTAGCTTTTAATGCATATCCAGTAAATGCTACTACTGGAGCTGTTGCTTTCATTAAATTACCGCCAACTGTAGACATTCCTTGACCAAAACTTTTCATATTAGAGCTTACTTTTTCAGCTCTATTCGCTATTTCTTCCATCTTTTGTTTATATTCAGTTAATGGTACTTGTTGAATAGCAACTTTATTATTACTTAGTTCTTTATTTAGTAACTTTAATTCATTTTCAGTCTTATTTATCTCTTTATTAGCTGAATCTAACTTAGATTGATATAAAGTTAATTCTTTTTCAGCTTTCTCAATAGCTTTAGTGTTATCACTCTCGGCATTTTTTAAGTTTTCAAGTTCTTTCTTTTTCTCCCTTACTTTTTCTGCCGATTCTTGCATTATTTTTTTCTGTTGTTCAAGCTTATTCTTACTTATATCATATTTTTCTTGTAAATAAGTTTGTTTAGCCTTCAACTGATCTAATGCACTTCCATATTCTTTAGTTACTGATGATACACTTTTATATTCTTCTTCTAAATTTTTAAGTTTACTATTTAATTCTTCTATAGGAACATTTTTAAGTTTATCTCCAGTTTCAGAAATTTCAGTTTTTAAACTTTTCATTTCTGTTTCTGTCAATGATATTTCTTTAGTAGCATTATTTAATTGAGTTTTATAAGTTTCTAGTTGCTTTTCGGCCTTTTCTATAGCTTTAGTATTATCTCCTTCAGCACTTTTTAACTTTTCTAACTCCTCTTTCTTCTTTTGAATACGTTCCTTAGATTCTTTTACTTTATTGTTATATACTTCTAACTTTGTCTTTTGTACATCATACTTTTTTTCTAAAGTATTTAATTTAGTTTTTAATCCTTCCTGGCTTTTTTCAAAGTCTTTACTTCCCTTAGCTGTAGTTTTGTATTCCTTATCCAGGAATCTTAACTCTCTATTTAAAGCTTGTATCTGCTTACTAGCCCCTTTATCCTGAACACCTAAAGTAACTAATAATTGTTCATCTGCCAAACTCACACCCCCTTTAATCTAAAACTTTTAACCTTACTGGTTCATCTTCAACCTCATGGGAGTTATTGCTCTTCTTATTCTTTGAAGTTTTACTATTAATAAATTCACTATGAACTTCTATTTGCTTAAAAATTTTAGCTGGTGTAGCTTCCCAAAACTCTTTTTCACTTTTTCCTAATATAGTAGTGTAACAATAGTAAAGCCAATCTAAATCTATATCCTCTTTACTATTGTTACTTTTTACTTTTTTCCCTTTGTGCTTATAGGCAATGACATATTTACATAGTCAATGGCTTCTAATCTTAAAACTGCTAGAGCAAATAATAAATTACCATTCTCAATAAAATCTTTTCCGAGTGGTTCTTCAGGATCAGATATTTTTCTCAATGTTGATGCAATAAAATTAATTGCTTCTACATCATCAAAAAGTTGTAATTTTAAAAATCCCTCTGCAAAACTCACATTACTTAATTCCTGATATACTGCTATACTTTTCATATCAAACATCATGATATATTCTTCGCCTTCAACAGTAATATCAAGTTTCTTTTTTAATAAGCTCATATAACTCCTCCTTGTAATAAAAAAAGAGCATCTAAGATGCTCTTTCCTATGCTACTTCTTCATCTAAAAATCTAACTTTTTCAAAGAATTTTTGTAATTTATTTGTATCAACATCAGGATCAGCTGAATCAAGTGAAAAATCTATATCACCATCAACTGTTCCATTAGAAAATGGTAATGCTCTTCCTGTTATAGTTTTAGATGTAAACTCAATATTTTCACCAGCTGTTTTATTTGAGTTTTCATCCATTGAAAGTTTAACATTATAGAAAACTTTATTCTCATAACTCCCATCACTATAAGTTTCTTGAAAAAGTATAGCTACTCTAGGTGGTTGATCTTTTACATTTGTAGTAGTACCGCCTTTTTTATTTTTCTTACCTAACATTTTTGCTGCTAACTTAGATTTTATATCTGAAAATGTTAAAGTGATGTTTGCTCCTGTTGGCTTTTTAACGTAAATATTTTGAACATTATCAGCGTAGTTATTTCCCTCTGCATAAGTATATTGATATTGTAGTTCCTCTAAATCTTTAATAGGTTCTGGTGTTAAAAACTCTGTTCCCTCTTCATTCCAAAAAGCAACCATACAACTTCTACATCCTTGTTTTTTTCTAGCTTCTGCCATTTATATCACTTCCTTCGTTATTATATAAATCCTTTGAATTTTATAGCTGTATTATAAAATCCATTTTGTAATTTGAAAGGGACTTGAACTTGTCCCCCTTTAAATCCTGCTTCTAACATAGCTTTTCTTACAGTTTCATTTCTAAAATCTATTCTTTTATTAGAATAAACATTTAATAGTATTGTATATTCTCTTATTTTTTCTTTATTATCTGCAAAGACAATACTATTTGAAAAATAATTATATACAACACATTCTTCATCTGAATCTCTTTCCAAATAAGAATTTTTAAATCCTATACTGTCTAAAACATTTTTAATTTTTTCATTCATAGTATCACCTTAAAGCATTTCTAACTTCTTGCCTTAATTTTTCTTTAAGTTGCTTTTGTATTTCTTTTCCTGAGCTCTTAACAGTTTCGTCAAACCAAAATTGATGTTTATTTATATAAATATCACCATTAAAATTTAGCCCCTTATCAAAATAACCCCAGTTTTGAAACCAGAGTGATTTCCATAAATCAAAAGGGGCATTATCTTTACTAAAACCAACATCAATAAAGCAACTTAATCCATATACTCTTTTTTCACCTTTTCCAACATACATATAGCTTGTATTAGAAAATGTTTTTGCCTTATCTGATATTTTCTTTTCTAATTCTTCAGCTGCCTCTTCAACAACTTTTTCTTTTTCAATATGTGATAAATTATCTAACTTTTTTAATATGTTATTAATACCTCTGATTTCTAATCCCATTACTTAACATACTCCGTTTTAATTTCTAAATAAACATTCATTTCTTCAATGTTATTTGCATAGATAATATTATAAATTTTATTTTTATATAAAACTTTATCATCTTCAGTTATTTCTATACTTTTAGGAAACCTAATGTAAAAAGTTTTAGCTATTTTAATTCCTTTACCATTAGCAAGTTCAAATTCTTCTCCTCTTACATTAAGAATCTTAGCTTTTGTTTTTAAAACTGTTTTTAGCTCCTTAATTGGTCTATTATCTTCATCTCTCCCTGAAACTTCTCTTTGAATTTCAATAGAATGTCTAAGCTCATGTGGTTTTATTGTAAAATTTTTAACTCTCATTATTTTTCATCCTTAAATATGTAGCTTCTAATTGAATATATAAACTTAATAAAGCTCTATTTTCCTTATCTTTTTCATAGTATAAGTCAGTAATTAAAATCTTTTGAATCATACTATAAAGAGATTTAATTTCTTCATCATTACACTGGTTTATATAACCTATACTTACACCAGTAGCACTTTTTATTATAGCTACACTACTTTTTATTAAAGAATCAATTAGATTATCTTCATCATCTTCAAATATTCTAAGCCACTCTTTAGCTTCTTTTAAAGTTATCATTTATCCTCACCCATTTTGTCTGAAATAAGTTTTATTAAATCATTCTTTTTAATTGAGCTATCAAATTCTAACTTCAAGTTCTTAGCCATATCTTTTAACTCTGAAATATTCATTTTATTTAGATTTACAGGTTCTTCTGTTAGGATTTCTTCTCCTAACACCTTAGCTGGGAGTAACTTCTGCAAGTCTAAATGCTGATTTCATTTTAATTTTATGGTCTATCCATGCAGTTAAAACAAAACTTTCTAATCCTGTTTTAACATTTTTATCTCTATCAAATAACATTTTTAAATCGTAGTTAAAATGTGAATATTTATAATCACCTACTACTGGTATTTCAGCTAAATCACAAAATTCAACTGGAACTCCTAATATCTGTTCTGGAGGTGCCATGTAAAGCGTAGCGTTTCCATTAGCTAAATCTTTTATCATTTTATAATAATCAACTTTTCTCATTGTAACGCTAGCATTTTCTGAATAATCCTCTTCTAAGTCCGCTATAGCTTCTATGATCGCCTCATATAATGTTTTCCCTTTAATTGATTTTATATCGTAATTTGATGAATCTGTTTTATGATAAAAAGACATTGTAGTTGTTTCTGTTTTAGCATAAGCAACTTTCTTTTCTTTTTTTGCTAATCCACTTTGTAACCCTGCTTCAACGACTTGTACAAGGTTTGTATTAGTTCCATTTAAAACTGTTTCTGTTATATCACAAAAAACTTTAAATTTATTTCTACCAAAAACAACAGTATCTCCATCCGCTTTAAGCTCTTTAGCTGTTGCAGTATCATCTTCTAAAAAGTTATCATCACTTAAAGAAAATGTTATTTTAGGTATTTCTAAATTCGTTATGTTAGTAAAAACAGATAATTTTCTTAGTGGATTTTTAGCCATAGGTTCATATAATAAATCATTCACCATTGTACTTGGTAAAAATTTATCTCCATTTCCAAGAGTAGACCCAACTCCTAAAGCTGCTAAAACTTTTTGAGTTGGTTTTTGTTTTGCCATAACACTTCTTATTAATTCAGCTTTAGCATTTAACACCTTATCCTCTTGAGTATTTCCTAAGCCTTTGTTTTGCTCCTCTAGTTTAGCCGCTGCTTCATCATCAAATTTTTTTAATCTAGCTGCTATTCCTTTTTCTCTCTCTTCTAAATCTCTAACAACATTAACCTGTTCATTTCTAGCTTCAATTGTTGTTTTACCATCCATATACATGGCATTTAATTTTTCATTTTCCTTCTTTAAACTCGCTCTTACTCCATCTAGCATTTGTTGAATTTCAAATCTATTCATAATTATTTTCCTCCATATTCCAATTATTTATTTTATTATTTACTCTATCTATCAATGCTTTTACATCAGAATCTATTTTTTGATTTTTTTCATCATTCATTCTCCTTTCATTATTTTGAGTATTTAAAAAAGCCTTTGGAATATTTTTATAATTTCCTAAGGCTTTACTATCATATTTAGCACTTATTTTTATTTCTTCTGTAACTTCGTCACACAAACCATATTCTAAACATTCTTGTGCGGTAAGCCATGTATCTCCATTTGAAAATAATAAATCCAACGTACTATCATCTAACTTACCATTTGATCTATTTATATATGTTTGCTTCATATTATTATCTATTTTTTCTAAAAACTTAATACCTTTTGCTAAAACATCACTATTCCCATAAATCCCTATAGATGCTCTATGTATCATCATAACAGCATTACTAGGCATAGATATATGTGTTCCAGCCATAGCAATTACACTTGCTATACTTGCTGCCATTCCATCAATATAGACATTTATTTGACAGTTATCTGCCTTTCTTCTAAGTACATTAAAGATTGCATATCCTTCAAATACATCTCCCCCTGGGGAATTTATATAAACATTCAATGTACTTATATCTCCTAAGCTCTCTAACTCTTCTGTAAAACTTTGTGCAGAATGAGCACAATAGCCACCACCCCAAGAAGCTATTTCAATATATAAATAAATATCTGCTTCCGAAGGATTATTAGCTTTCGCTTTTATTTCCCAAAACTTTTTCCCCATAAAATCACCTCACTTTATTTATTTTTAGGTTTATTCAAATTTCTAATCATATCCACAGGAATTAAGTCTTTACTAACATAATAAGTATCACCCCCTTTAATAGGTGGCATATCTTCCAAAGCTCTTACCTCATCTGGACAAAACCATCCAGTACGAACTCCTTTAAAATAAAACTCTCCTCTTGTTTTCATATCTGCTCTTGCAAATCCATTTAAAGAAATTTTTACCTTTATGCCTTCATCCCTTTCAGTATTAGTAATACACTTTTTAGTAAATTCTTGTTCATACATTCTAGCTGTAGGTAATATACTATCTTTTAAGTATAATAAATCCTCTACATTAGTAGCTTTTCCTGTTAATTTTCCTTGTATTGTATAAACTCTTTCTACTCTTTCCACTGTTATTTCTTCAACTGCTGCTACATTAGGATCAATAAAAGAACTCTTTTTAAGCTCTTGAAATTCCTTTCCATTATCAACATATAATATCCCATTAGACTTAAACCTATTTATCATCTCATTATAATTATCTAATTCCTCTTTATTTAATTTAGCCTGTAATTTTATGACTAAATTAGCCTTTAATCCATCTTTCATTTGATTTAGGCTAAATTCTTTAATTTCTCTATCATAATCAACTGTATTCCTTAGCACATCCAACGGACTTATAGGCGTATATCCATCTGTAGTTACATAATTTACTGCTATTATATGTGAACTATGAACATAATTAATAGCACCATCTTTACTTATAGCATAATATAATTCTCTGCTATCTTTCTCCATTTGTGGAGTAACATTATCAGGATTCATAACCCAAAGTCTTTCTAGTCTATTATTAAAACCATATTCTTTTATTGCATAAGCTGCTCCCTTAGTATTTCTTAATGTTTCCATCAACCTTATAAATTGAAATGTACTTTGAAAATTATTAGGACCATATTCAAATAATCTAGCTAAATCATTTTCTATAGGCTTTAATTTTTCATAATCTTTATAAACACTAATAGGGGCACTTGCTAAAGCATTGCTAAGTAAACTAACTGCACTAAATATATTTTCATTTGTATTTAAATCTCTATTAAAGAAACTAAAATTACTAAAATCTCTATTTATATATGCTTTATAAGGAGTTTTAAAAAATCCTATTATTTTACTGAATATACCCACTTTCTCTCCCCCCTTTCAAATTTTATATTGGTGGAGAATAGAATATATCTCCAGTTATTACTTGTAATTTCTTAGTAGCTCTATAATGTGCATTTATAGTAGCTGCCATTGGGTCTATTTTTTCATGAGATTTCTTCTTATCAAGCATTATATATTCTTGTTTATGTTGAGTAGCAACTGCATTACTAGCACTCCATGAATACAATCCATCTTTACCATGTTTTACTTTTCCTTCATACAGTTTATCTCTATAGTCCTTAGTAGGTTCATTTAAAGTAAATGGCCCTTGTCTAACCTCTACACAAACATATCCTTCAAATTCTAACTCTTGAATAAATTGAGTTGCATTCATAGGGTCATATGCTATTTCTAAAATTTTTATTTTATATTTTCTTTCTATATCTTGAAAATATTCTTTAACATATCCATAATCTATTACAGCTCCAGGGCAAACTGTTAAATTACCCTCTTCTACCCATAAATCAAACCTATACTTACCCTCTCTTAATCTTCTTTGATAAGCTTCATCAGGTATCCATGAATGTTGGAATGTATAATACTCTCCGTCTAAAAAAAATTCAAATGATATAGAAGTTAAATCTAATTTTGTACTTAAATCAACACCTAAAATACATGGCTCACCAGTAAAATCTTCAAGAGTTTTTTCAGTTTCGGCCTTTTCCCACTTCTCCATATTCATGTAACCATCTTCTCTATCATCACACCAAATATTCATATTCTTAGTTTTAAATATCCTCATTTTTTCAGGAGCATCTAAAGCCACTTTTAAATCGCCTCTCAATTTTTCCATTCCAAATTCAGTTAATGTTACTATTGGATTAGCTTTAGGCCATACTTTTTCATCTTTTATATCATCATCTTTTTCAAGCTCACATATCATTATGAAATATTCATCATTTTCAACATCTTTAATGTCTGGATTTAATACTTTTGATACATATTTATATTCAAACATCATAGGACAATTTATATTTGTTCCTGCTGTACTTATAATAACTATTAATGCGTTAGGTCTAGTCATACCAGTATTTAAGTTATCATATATCTCTGATGTAACATGATCCTTATATTCATCAACTATTGCTAAGCTTGGATTGTTAGCATTATCAGTATTTTTAGCCTCTCTTGATAATGGTTGTATAAATGAACCACTTTTTAAATGAGTTATTTTCCCATATGCCGTTTTATATTTTCCCTTGAAAAAGTCTTTTTCATATGGATGTGATAAATGGTAATTTATTTCTCTATAAACAATATCAGAACCATCTTTATTCCAACCTGTTAAATAAATTTCACTATTATCATCAGTTATAAAACACTCATAAGTTGCAATTAAACTTAATAGCTCTGATTTAGCATTTTTTCTTCCAACACTTATAAAAGCCTTTTTGAATCTTCTAAAATCAGTTTTTTTATTTTTCCATCCAAATAAATTGCCTGCAATAAATAATTGCCACGGAATAATTTCTATTCTTTGACCCTTAACTATTCCTGTTCTATGTTTAAATAGCCTTGCCCACTCGTAAAAGTCCAATACTTCATCTAAATCAAAGTAGTAAGGAAACTCTTCTTTTTGTATTTTATTTATATCCTCTATAAATCTTTTACAAGCCCATCTATGCTTTTCACACGCAACTACTTTTCCATTAACAACATCTTCAGCATAGGTATATATAATTTCAAAAAGTTCTTCTCCACTCATATCCTATCGCCAAACCTTTTTTGTCCTTCTGTTTTTACTTCTCCATTATCAGAGTTATTAGTTGGAACAACTAATCTACACCTACTTGAAATACTTAATCCTAAATCACTTGCTGCAGCTCTGCATGTTTTAAAAGCTTTATTTTGCATAGACAATAACCTTTCGTAATCATCATCTATAATCTCTAATTCTTCTAAAATCATTTCACCCTCTGCATTCTTTTTTTCAACTTCAATAATTTTTGTAGGTCCTCTTGCCTCTACTGCTTTTGTTATTTTCAAAAATTCTTTTTGTACAATTAAAAATCTAGCCAAACAATCTATATCTAAATTTTTCATTATACCTATATCCATAAGTTCTTTTGAAATTTTATTAAATTCAAGCTTTAATTTTCTATCTAAATAAGTAGGTGCTTTTATATTATCTGATTTTGCTTTTACTTCTGTAGCCTTTCTTTCTTCAATTTCTTTTTTAGTTAAATGCTTTTTACCTTTATGAAGCAATAAATCAATAGGTTGTCTTGTACCAGCCATAAAAATTCACCTCTTTTCTTTAAAAATTTAATTACTAAAATAAAAAAACAAACTAAAAATAGCTTGTTTTTCAATACTTTTATATATATTTTTTCATAAAAATTATCTTTATTTTTAATTTTATATATAAGCTTTAAAAGCTGATATTTACTAACTTACATCATATTTTTATAATATAAAAATTCTTATGGCCATCCTGGACAATTTTATTTTTTTCAAAAAAACTCCGTGGGGAATTTTCTGCGACCTAAACTAGCCTCGTCCTGGTAAATTTTTGCCTCAGCTTCTAAAGGGTAGGGGGGATATATCTACTCCTCTTCTCCTTCCACTCTTTTAAAGCTTCAATATACCACTTTTCATATCTCTTACTTCTAATAACTCTGTCTATATTTTCTTTATGTAATCTAAGGTAATCATCTTCTAACCAATCTAATTGCTTCTCATCTAATAGTAATAACTCCATTACTTCCTTCTTATTCACTCTAAACTACCTCTTCTCGTAATCTCTTTTCTTATGACACTCACTACATAAACTTATACAGTTATCAGGATCATATCTTTTATCCCATGCTAAACGTATCTTTTCTATATGGTGAACTTCTGTAGCTTCTTTTATTACATTGTTCTTTAAACAATCCTGGCATAAATAATTATCTCTACATAAAACATATTCCCTTAGCCTCTTCCATTTTTGTGACCCATAAAATTTATTATATTTATTTTCTTTGTTATATCTTTCTATAAATCTTTTTCTTCTTTCCTTTTCTTTCGTTTCAAATTCTTCTAAATGTAAATCACAATATCCTGATTCATTTCTAGTTAACTCATAACAGTTCTTTGATTTACATTCCATCATCCTCCTGTTACCCATTAAATATTCCTCCATTACTTTTAAAGCAAAATAAAAAAGCCTTATTTTCTAAGACTTATCCTATAAAGAAACTTAGTGCTAACCAAAAAGATATCCACCATAATATTTTATAAATTTTATCTAAACTTTTAACAATTTCTTTATCGTTCATTTTTAATCTTCTTTAACAACAAAGTTTTCCCACTTTTTATATGCATCAACATAAGTTTCTTTCTTATCTCCATTATAAGTTATTTCATAGTACATACCATCACTTACTGTTGTACTTACAAGAGCTTTATTATTTTGTAATGTCTTACAACTCCACACAACAAAAACATCATCCTCAGTAATTTTTTTATTATCTGTCTTATCTGCATGTTCATTAAAATAATTTACTACAATCTCTTTGCATAGCTTTAAAAACTTATCATTTCCCATTATTATCTCTCCTAACTAAATATTTTTAGCTAAAGTATCAATCTTAATCATAGCCATAATGTATCTACCCATTATACCCTCACACTCTTTAGATACATCTTCTCCTCTTTTTTCTCTTTCGTCTAAAGCTACCAGTTCATCTAAAATATCAGCTGCATTTCTAAATTCATCTCTTAACATTTCAAGATTATTATTGTTACCCATAATAGTTCCTCCTAATAATTATATCTCTTTTTTAACCAAGCAATATCTTTCGCTATCTTTTCACTTAAATTCTTAATCTTTTTAGAAAGTAATAACTTTCTTCCAATACTATCCGTATTCTCAAACTCTTCAACATACTTTCTTATTAAGGTTTGTTCATTTCTTATTCTTTCATTAGTTAAAACTGAGGTATATTCTTTACTGCAATTAGGACAAACAAAATAAGTTCTTTCAACATCAGTATTTATTTTTTCAATTTTTACTTCAATTTTAAAATCTTTTTTACATTCATCACAATTTACATTCATAGATTTTATACCTCCAACATTTTATTAAATCTACCAACTGAACAATACTCATTTTGTCCACATTTAATTATAAAATTAAATCCATTACTTATTTTATTCCAATGTTCATTTAATTCTTCTTTAGTAAAACTTAAACCTATTAAAGCTCTTTTAATATATTCATCTTTAGTTAATACTTCATATGTATATTCATTATTTAATTCTTCTTTAATCTCAATAATTTTTCTTTTAAAATTTTCAAATGATTCTTCATCAACTTTCATTCTAACATTAATAACAAGATCACTTTTAGACTGTTCTTCTTTAATATCAACCATCTCTTCAACTAACCTTTTAACCTTATTTTCTTTAGAACTCAAATTCATCCTCTCCTCTACTCCTGTATTTAATTTTTATATTGTATGATAACAAAATTCTTATGTATTTCTATTGTTGCATTCTTATACTTCCGTTCAATATCTTTTACAATTCTTATTCTTTCTTTAAAATGTTTAAATGGTATTGCCTCACAAATTAATTTATTCATAATAATTACCTCAAAATAAAAAGAACTTAGATTTTAATTTGAATCTAAGTTCTTTTCATGACATCAATTGATTTTACCCCGCTACCTGAAACTATACCTTTATCCAAAGAGAATAAAAAAATATAAGTTGTGGAAGGCAATGGATTCGAACCATCTTTTGCACACCCAACTGGAGACCTTCCATATTAGCAAGGCTTTTACACCTTGCTTAAAATCAACTTAGGGTATAGAGAATTTATTATTGTTAAATGAACCATTAATCATATGTCCTACAATAACATATTAACACATTCAACTGGTACATTTGCGGTACAAAAGCGGGACAAATACGGGACAAAATAGGGACACTTAATATAATATAAACTTAATCATATGCTTTAATGCTCTAGGCTTTATCCTCTTTCTGCAATGACTTTCGCTGTAGTCTACAGTATATGCAATCTCTTTCCATCCTATAAGTCTTTTATTTATATACTTCAGCTCTATAACTTCTCTATCAACACCAGTAAGAGAGTTGACAGCCTTGTCTATTCTTTTCTTTAATCTTTCACATTCTCTTAATTTTGAAATCAATTCTCTCTTTCTATTTTCTTTGACCATAATCTCATTTTCTACTGAAGAATTAAACTTATTAGTAACTCCACTTGCTTCTTCATATCCTATTGCTCCACACCCTCTATACTCCTCTTCTAACTCTTCTATCTTATCTTTTATAAGTTCTATATCCTCTACTAAATCTCCATAACCTTCTAATATATTCTCAACTTCTTTTATTTCTTCTTTAGTCTTATTAAACAATTTACTTTCCCCCTGAACTTCTCTATAAATAAAATTATATAATTTACTTCCTTTATAAAATAAAAGCATTATCTTATTGCTTTCTTTATAACTTTATCTCTTATTATTTCTTCCTTCATAATTTAAACCTCTTCATTTTTTATTTTAATAATTCTGGATTCTCATATATATTTCCAATCACTTTAAAAACTTCACCAAAGCATCCATTTAACAAATCATCAATTCCAAAATAAAGTTCTCTTCCATAAATAATTTTTTGCCTAATATCTCTGCCTTTAAATCCATAATCTTTAAACACAACTTCTTGTGGCTCATCATCCCACCAAGGACTCAATATTATGTCACCTTCATATACTTCTTTACCATTAACATCCTTTAACCCTGTATATTGACATATAGTTTCCTTATCTACTTCTACAGCTACCATTTGTATTGGCATTCCCCAATCATTTACTGCATTAGGATTTTTAATTACTATATATCCTTTAGGATCATCTTGTTTTCCTATACATTTTAATGGTGCTGGTATCTCATAATAAAATCCATATACCCAATCATTACTTTCTTTAGACTTTCCTCTAAATTTTATAGTTTTCATATTTACCCTCTCCATCACTTATTATTAAACACTTCCTGATTTACTTCATAAGCCCATTTAGGACTATTTAACTCATCATAAAATTCAGTTCCATCTTTCATGATTATAATATTAGCTGGATAGCTTGAATCACCTATAAGTACCATTTTAATTTCTTCTGTAGGTGCTAATGTCTTTACTCCATGATTTCTATATATTTCACATAATCTGTCTTTCCAATATTCTTCCTTACCCCACTCATACTTTTCAGGAAATATTTCTCCTGTACATCTACTAAATATTTTCATATCCTCACCTCTTCTTGTTGCTTAATTCTTCAAAAACTGTTTCAAATCTTCTCATATCTTCTTTTTTAATTAGCTTTTCTTTTAAATCTTTTATTGTATATCCATAGTAAGTACATACTTTTGCTAAAAATTCAAAAGTCTCTATATTCGCCATATATTTAGTTGTAATTTCAAAATACTTTTTAAGCTCTTCACACATAGCTTCCATTAATTCTTTTATTGATTCATCTTTTTTAAACTTAGTATTTTTTGTATCTTCTTTATAAAAATAATCTCCAACAGGGTAAATTATTTCTATTTCATAACAGCTTTTCCTCTCAAATTCTCCCATTCTAATATTTGTTTTACACTTTTCAACTATGCTCTTTCCAAATATATCTATAGCCTTTTCTACGTCATCTGTTTTAATTATTCTTTTACTTACATCACTTAAAATCACATTATTTCACCTCTTCAAAATTCGTACTTACTATTATCTTTTGACCCTACCAGTTTTATCTTCTCCTGATGCTAAATCAATCCCTATATTCTTTTCTTTCTCATATTCCAATGGTCCTTCTCCATAAAGCTCATAACATAATTTTTCATCTGGAATCATAAATACACATCTATCACCAGTTACTCTACATTTACGTTCCATTCCTCCATAACTTGCTCTACATCCCATTATTAACTCCTCCTACATATCAATAATTATCTTTTCTAAGATTTCCATATCTATTTCTTTATCCATTTCCTCTTCACTCTCCTCTTCTACAATATTTATAGCTTCCTTCTTTACCTCTTCAATTTCTTTATCCTTCATCTTTTTAAATTCTTCAACTTCTTCTTTTACTTCTTTATAAACATTCGTTCTCATAGCTGCTGATAACTTTGGAAATTCTTTTTTAAGTGTTTCTATTATTTCCTTTTGCTTCTTACCTTCATATATTAATTCTCCAACTCTTGTTTTTACATTCTTATCCAACTTGTCCATCTCCTCTTTACTTAATTCTCCTAATCCTCTTCTAGCTTTTATATCCTCCTCTAAAAGATTGTTAGTTGTATCCCATATTTTTATTAATTCTTCATTTTTTTAAATTATATAGCTCTGTTAATGCAGCATTGATACAGCTATATGTACTCATTCTTGTTTCTTCTGTACTAATATCCATTCTCTCTTTTTCTTTATTTAAAAGCTTTGTAATAATTCCTATTTGTATAGGTGTTAAATTCTTTACTGCTCTTAATTCTTTTTCTTTTCTTCTTATATACTGTTTTCTTTGTTGTCTATTAATATTTAGAGCATGTTTAACTTCTTCTTGATCTGCTTCTATATGTTCCTGGAATCTCTTAATAAATAATTCCTCTTCTTTACTTAATTTCTCTTCCATATCTCTACTCCCTCGGTTGCCATTCTTTATTTTTAATTTTTCTACACTTAGTACATTCTAAATAAACTAAATCTCCATTCCTGGCATAAAAGTGAACTCTTTTCCTAACCTCTTTAAAACTATGATTACAAAAAGCTTGTCTTATTTTATTTATTATCACTTTTATTCAACTCCTTAATCTCTTGTAATAAACTAATTATTTTCCAACTTAAATCATTTTTCCCACCTCTTCTTGAAATCTTACTAGCCGTTTCCCTAGCACATAATAAACACATTTTAATTTCTTTTTCTCCATTAGTTGCAATTATAAATCTTTCATTTGGATATACCTCACACCCACACATAGTACATTCTTCTTTATAATTTCTTTTTGCTATTCCTATATGCATTTATTTATCCCTCCCCAAAAAAGATATTTCTTTAATTAAACTAGATTCATTTAATAAATCAGGAAACTCATTTAATGTTTCTATATATGCATCAAGTGATATTCCTAAACTTGTATCATAATCTAATTCATAATACTTAATTTCTCCAGCACTTAATCTACTTCTCATAGATAAAACATCCCCTGAAATAGTTCCTTTTCCTTCAAGAGCTCTTATTATATTCTTTTCTTTGACAATAACAACTTTCATATTTACACCTCTAACCTATTATTTCTACAACACTACTTTTTACAACATCTCTAACCCAATTATTTAAGCCTAGGTATCTTATAACTATATAATTTCCTTTCACAGTACACTCATTAACAGATAGTAGCTCTCCCTTTCTGTACATCCTTGAGTTTCCTTCAATTTTAAAATCTTCTTTTAACCTAACAAGCATATTATCACTCCTAAATAAATTTTATTTGTCCTGGTATATTTAGTTTTTTAATATCTGTTATTGCTTTAAAATATTTATTGTTTCCTAATCTCTCAACCTCTTCTATAAGCCCTAAATACAATAAATCTTTAAATAACTTATTTATATTTTGTTTCTTTATATCTAAAATTTTAGATATTTCTACTTGATTAAATTTCCCTACACTTAATAAAAGTAATATCCTGTAGTGATTTCCACTTAGTTCTTTTAAATTTACTATATGTTTTATGTATTCATTATTCATAATTTTAGTAATGTTATAGTATTACTAAAGTAATATACCTTCATTACCTCTCACCTCACTTTAAATATTTTTATATGAAGAGGTTTTAAAGTATCAATTTTTCCTTTTATTTTTTATTTTTCTTTTTCTAACCTCTGTATTACCTTTTTCTTTCTTTAGTCTAAGATTTATATAATACTTTGAATTAATTTCATTAAAATTTACTTCAAAGTATTTCAATGTATATCCTGGATAAAGTTTTCTTATAAACTCTCTATCTCCTTGACATTGAACTAATTCTCTTATTTTTTTATTATTAAATTTAAAATCATCTGTTGCTATATCTGCTCTATCTAAATTCCTACTTGGCACCCATCTTTTTTTACCTTTTGGATCCTTTGCTAAATATTCTGCTAAACCTTCATATCCCAAATCATCTTCTCTTAAATGTTTAGCATCAACATTCCCATTTCCCCATATTTTTTGCAATTCTTCTATGCTAACAACATTATTTATAATCATATGAATATGTAAATTTATATTTTCATCATATTCAATTACATAAATATACTTTAGTTCTTCCCTATTGTTCCTCTTCAAAAATCTTCTTAATCTTTCAAAGAAATTCTTTAGGTCCTTTGACATTCTCTCTTCTGTTTTAGGCCTTTTTTCATCTGTCCACCCCAAAGTTGCAAACCAATCTCTAAAAGTAAAATTACATTCTATAGTTCTTCTTAAAGCACCTTTACTATTCTTCTCATTTAAATTTTTTTGCTTTGGTAGACTTTCTTTTCTTCTCCTTTTTTTATTGCTTTTTTTACATTTCCTTTCCATAAAAGTAATAGGATAAACTTTACACTCTAAATACTCTCCTCCTATAAATTGTTTTTCTCTATATGGCATTATCTTTTCCCCTTCCTATCACTTTTAATATTTCTTCTCTTTAGACTTGACTTTTTATATAAATACGCCCTAAGTTACTACCTTTACCAAGTCCCTAAAAGCCTTCTAAAGTTGACATTTTACAAGCAATAAGATAGAATTTTATTAAGCACATTATCTTATTTGCTTGTAAAATAAAACACGTTATGGAATGGCTATTTACATCAACGTGTTTTTATTTTGTTTTAAAACTTTTTGTAGTCTTTCCATAAGTTCTCCTATGAATTTTTATACTCTACTCTTAGCCATGTTAATTTACTTCTTAATACTTCTATTTCTAATCTCTTATTTTCTATAGCACTTATACAAGTAAAATATTTACTAGCTGCTATATCTCTTTTATATCTAAGTGTAGATATATCTTCCTTACCTTTAACTAAATTATCTATTAGAGTAACTTGTACTTTTTCTTGTCTTAGTAATAAAATTTCTTTTCTCAATTCTCTTCTATATCTACCTTCTGTTAGTGCTTTTTCCTCTGCTAATATAGTTAAATTTTCATTCAAATTTGTTAGTTCTATTAATGCATGATCTAAAAGCTCTATTATAGCCTGTGGATTCATAAAATATCTCCTATATCAATTAAAATTTTTCCACCCATACAAGCTCTTATAATATCTTCTCTTTCATAAAAGCCTGCTACATTCTTAACTGGTTTTAATAACATATCAATATCCCTTTGACTTATATCTAAAAGTTCTTTTATAACCTCTTTAGAGTAACTCTCAAGTTCAAATAATTTATAATACTCTCTTTGTTTTTCTAACCTTAATTTCTTCAATTCCTTAAAGCCATTGTTATGTACCGCATTAGGAGCTAAAACATGACAATTAGCACATAAATCAACTAAATTATGTTTGCACTTTATTAATGCAGGTTGTTGTTTTCTACTTACAATGTGATGTGCTTGTATATTTTCTGTACTGCCACACAATTTGCAATATCTCATATATATTTCCTCCTTAAAAATAACTTCTTAATTTATCAACAACTGACATTTGAGTTCTCCCTAAAATTCTTCCTATAGCAAAACAATCGTAACCTTGTTCTCTTAATGTAATAGCCTTATTTTCTTCCTCTTCACTCCAAGGCTTCCATTCCTCTGGAATAGGTCTGTATGGAACATTTAAATTTATCAACCTTCTTTTTATAGCTGATTCAGTTCTAAATAAATCTTCTGAAATCATTTTATATGTGTAATTATTACTTTTTACTTTTGCTATTAATAAATTATCCTCTTCCTTAGTCCATCTCTTTTTAACATTAACTTTAGCTGGATTTATTTGATCTGCTTTTCTTTTTTCTTTAACCCAATTAGGTTCCTTACCTAAAACTCCCTCATTGAAATTCGCAAAATTTAATTCATTTTTATTTTTTTCTGCCCATTTCCAAAATTCCTCAATATCCACTACTTCGATTTTCATTTTTGATACCTTTTTAATTAATATTGGAAATTCTAAATCTTTAAGTTTCTTTTTTAAATAGCAATATCCACTTCTTGAATATCCTAAGGCTATTATCAAATCCTTAAATTTAATATATTGAATATTATCTATCCACTTTCCTAATTTTAAATAAGAAGCTTTCTTTCTTACACTTAAAATAGTTCTATTCAATTTCTTTGCTATAACATCAACACTTACTACTCCCCATTTTTCTTCAAGATAATTTATATCTTCTTCAGTCCATATTCTACCTGCCAATATTAACCCTCCTTAAAAAATAATGAAGTAAATTAAAAGAAAAACTAAAACCAAGTCAGCTATTATAATCCATAACAATGGCCTTCTATCCCTCATATACCCTCCTAAAAACAATTTCTGTTCTATTTAATATTTTCAAAAATTCTTTCGTTGGTGTTTTTTTATTAAAACTTAATCTATTGAACCTTATATCATCTTCTGTTGCTATTAAAATTTCTTCAAATAGTTCTAAACTACATCTTTTCTTTAGTTCTTGTATCTCTCTTAATAGCATATAAATTTACTCCTTTATAATTTTTTCATTAAAAATATTGAGCTTAGTATAAAGATTCCGATTAGCAAATAATATATTATGTAAAGTGCTTTTTCTATTCGCTTAAATCTTTTCGTTTCCCACTCCAAGACTTCTTCATATTCCCAAAGCTCTAATAAATACTTCTTACATCCCTTTAAAGTTCTAAATTCTTCTACCCAACATTCATTTGTAGAATTATCTATTGCTATATATTTACCATTTTCCTTACAAGCAGCTATATGTATTCCTGGTTCACTCTTTCCATCACACCAGCTCTCGATAATCCTTTTAGCCTGTTCTTCAGTTATATATTTAATTTCCATTTTCCGCTCCTATTTTTTCAAAATATGCACTCCTCAAACCTTCAAATGCCCATTCATAAAGCTCTAATTCTTTCTTTAACTCTTTATTTTCTTTTTTAAGTAATTTATTTTCATTTTTTATTTCTTTATTAGCTACTTGCAGAGAATTAATTATCTCAACATCACTCTTACTTAATTCCTTAGCAGCACTATTCATCAAATCTACATCCTCTTGTTTGCACTCAATATTGTCATATTCCATGAATGTACTTCTTAATTTAATTAATCCGTTTATAATATCAATCCTATTCATAACGCTATTTCTCCAATCTTAATTTTTCATTAGTCTTTTTATTTAAAAATATATAGCTTGTCTTATATTCTTTTATCAAAGAATATAAGCTACAATCATATTCTCTTTTAGTTAAAAATTTCTTTTGTTTCATGGTTAATTTTTTAGGTTGTTTCATGTATAAACCTCCTTAAATGTTTTATTGAATTTGTTTGTTAACTTGTTCTACATATTTCCAACCTTTATAATTTAAGTATCGGCTCCGCCAAGTCGAAATAAATTATGAAAGGTGAATACATTATGGTTTCTAATATTAATTCTCTTAAATTCGATACAATAATAAATCTTTTATCATTAATTTTTTCTACTATACTTTCTTTTATAGCTGTTTATATTTCTGCTAAAGCTCTTAAGCAAAATAATAAATTACAAGCCGAAACGCAAAAGGCTAATTTAGAAGCTCAAAGAGCAAACATAGTGCTATCTCTTGATAGAACAAGAACAGACATAATATTTCAAGTAGATTCAACAATAAGAATATCAATTAAAAATTATGGTTCTAGTCCTGGTATGATCAGATATATTTCTACAAACCCTAGTATAGAAGAACTACGAAATAAATTATCTAAATTAAATGATGTAGGACTTTTAAGTTTGTATAATAAAAACTTAGGTTTGCTTGATATTAAAGATACAACTTTGACTCCAAAGCAAACTTTAACAACATACTTGCCTTTAGAATTATTTAAAAATGTTCCTCTTGAAGTTATAATCAATTATTCAAGTTTAAACCATGACTTTACCTTTAAAGAAACAATAGATTTAACTTATAGAGAAAATCTTTGTATTGAAAATCCTATATTTAGAGATTCAGAAAATAATAAAAGTGATGAAAACGACGCAACATTAAAAGCTTTAAAATTTATTGGCGAAAGTATTCGAGAAGTTTCGGATAAGCTTTCTTAATAGCATTAAACACATCTTTTTTGCTTGAACAACCACTTGATACTTTTAGTGAAATTGTAACGCTTCCCTTTTCACCATTTTTACTACATACTTTTGTTTTTCTTCCAGGAAAATCATGTATAAACCCTATATTGTACAAATCAATTTCACTATAGACTTCAACATTTTTTAAGTATGTTCCTACGCCCTCATCATCACCGATGAAATTCACATCACTTACGGATTCTATCGGTGATGATTTTAATAAATCTATTTTAGAATTTAATTTTTTAATTTCTTTGTCCTTTTCTTCTAATTTATTTTTTAACTCTTCTAAACTCTGTTTTAACTTGTCTATCTCTGTCAAGTTTTTTAAGATTTCTAACTCATATTTCCTCTGTTTTTCATCAAACTCTCCTGATTCTTTTATTTTTCTAAAAAAATTCATTGTTACTACCTCCTACTCATATTTAATACTAGAGATTTTTTAAGCTACAATTTTGTGGTAGAGTTTATATCCACCTTCTACTACTTCTAACCCATAAACTTTCCTAACTTGATTTATTGTTTTAGAACCAGTATTAATTAAATCTAACTGCTCTTGAGCTAATTTTCTAAGAGTAGTTTTTTCTTTTAAATCTTCATTTTTATATCTTGGAAATTTATCCATTTAAATATCTCCCTTCCATTGTTTGAAGCTCTATTTATTATTTTTTAAATTTACTAAATCATATTAGTTATAAATATTAAACTTAACATATTACCAACACTTAATAATAAATATTTAAAACTTATCTTAGCTTCTTTTTCTTCCAAACACTTATAAATAAAATAAAAACTTAAATATAAAGTGGTTATTCCTCCTATTATCCCTAAAATTAATTTTCCTCCTGGAGTTAACATATACTACCTCCTAATTTCATATAATAAAATATGACTTATATACTTTTTTATTGTTAAACTCTAAAGGCCTATTAAGCCTTTTTTACCTTATGCTTTTTCTTTTTTTAATCTCTTTCTTTCTGACATTTCTCTAGCAATAGGTTTTAATGCTTCTAAAACAGCTTGCCAGTTTCTTTCATTTTCTTCTTTTGTTATGTCAGGCTCAACTATTATTACAGCCATAAATATCCCTCCTTCTTGAAATTATTACAAAATATCAAATTCTACTAATAAGTAATTTCACACTTTTTCATTAATTCTTTTTCCGCTTTGTCAATCTGTATTCTCTCCCAAGCTCTAGCCATACGCTCTTCCATTTCTTCTTCACTAACAGCAAAGTAAACTGGATGTTTAGTTTTTGCTTTACTTCTTCTTAGTTTGCTATAGTCTATTTCTACATTATTTTTTTGTTTATCCTTACCCATATTTAACCCCTCTTCAAACTTGTCCAATTTATTCGGAACATTTATAATCAGATTTTCTGCTTTTTTGAACTTATATTTTTAACGATTTTTTCGTCATTTTTATTCAAAAAAAATTTAAGTTTATCCAATTTTTTTATTAATTCTTTTTCGACCTTTGTCATTTAAATCCCCTCTTCTTTCTTTTAAGTATCCCCTAAATATAAATTCATCACTAACTCCATATAACTCGCTTAAAATCGGTACCCATTCCACTTTTAGACTACTTTCTCCATTTTCAATATTTCTTAAAGTTGATCTATCAATTCCTAGTTTATTAGCTACAAAAGAAAGTGAAATCCCTCTTTCTTTTCTTATTTTTCTTAACATTATATCACCACCTTCAGTTTAATTATGACGAAATTTTCTTCATAAGTAAAATTCAGAATAACTTCAAATAATCTGATTAACTTTTATTTTCTCTTTTATTCTTAAAAACTCTTACCAATACCGTTTTTTTCGTCATTTTTGTTGTTTTTTTCGTCAATTAATTTTATACTTTAATAAAAGGAGGTGACTTTATTGCTTAAAGATAAAATAAAGCAATCTAGAAAAGAAATGAACCTTACTCAACAAGAATTTGCTAAATTATTAGGAATAAGTCGTGGAAATTTAGGCGACTTAGAAAATGGCAAAAATAAAGGTGGTAATCTTTCTCTTATAAGAAAACTCTCAGAAGTGACAGGAAAAGAAATATCTTATTTTTTAGATTCAGATAGTGAATTCGCTGTAAAACAATACGAAGTTTTAGATAATGCTATTAATATGCTTATTACAAAAGGTGCTATTTCAAAATCTGGAAAGGTTTCTCCCAAATACAAAAAAATTCTATTTGAAATACTCGAACAAGAAATAGCCTTAAAATTAGAAAGAAGGGAAAACGGAGAAGATTAGCTCTTTTCCGTTACATTTTCTCAAGTTTTAAAATTAAATTTAATAGATTTTTTATTATGATCCTTTCCATTTTGTACTCTCCTCTCATATCCTTCAAAAAAATTTTACAATCGCATATTAATAAAATTAAATATAATTATCAAATAATAAAATTTATTAATTTGATAATTTCTAGTTTGTTGAAAGCTTGAAAATTTATTCTATACATATAATGTTGTTTTTACTATTTATTTACTATATTCTATATACTTTTAAATATATATATTTTATTAATTTGAAATTACAAAATACACTAAATTGTTTTTTTATCAATTTATTTTACATTTTTATTCAAAACTTATATTTTTTTCATATCAATTTAATTTTACAGTTATAAAAAAATTTAGTATTATTCCCTTGAAAGAAGGAGGTTTTTTAGTATGAAAAACATAGCTATATATATAAGAAAATCTGTAAAAGGTGATGATAACTCAATTTCTTTAGAAGCTCAAACTGAAGTTATTAAACACTATTTTAAAAACGAAAATAAATTTACTATATACAAAGATGATGGATTTAGTGGAGGTAACACAAATAGACCAGCATTCCAAAAATTAATGCATGATGCTACTCAAAACAAATTTGAGGCTGTAGCATGCTACAAATTAGATAGAATAGCTAGAAATACATTAGATTTTCTTACAACATTTAATACTTTAAAAGAATATGGAATTGACTTAATTTGTGTAGAAGATAAATATGATCCTAGTACTCCTGCTGGTAGATTAATGATGACATTATTAGCTTCTTTAGCTGAGATGGAAAGAGAAAATATAAAACAAAGAGTTACTGATAGTATGTTGAATTTAGCTCGTTCTGGTAGATGGACTGGTGGAACTCCTCCATTTGGATATAAGGTTATTACTATCGATGGAGGTAAATATTTAGAATTGGAAGATAAAAATAATATATTATATATATTTGATGAATTTATAAATGGAAAAGGGATACTCAAGCTTTCAAATGAATTCAATTGTGATAAAAAGAAAATAAGTAGAATACTTCATAACATAACCTACCTAAAAAGTTCTACTGAAGCTAATACATACTTAAAACAAACTTTAAAATATGAAATTGTTGGCACTCCCAACGGATGTGGTTATTTACCTTACGGAAAAAATAAAGTAATCAATGGTAAGAAAATAAAAAATGTTGAAGGTTTGAAAATAGCTGCTGTAAGTAAACATAAAGCTATAATTGAATTAGAAACTTTTATAAAAGCTCAAGAAAAACTAAAAACATTTGAAGGTAGAAAAGCTCCTCGTATAAGCAACAAGAGTTTTTTAGCTCAAATGGTTCAATGTACCTGTGGTTCTAATATGTTGATAGTATTAGGCCATAAAAAGAAAGATGGAACTAGGAAATTATATTTTTCTTGTCCCAGCAAATGTGGTAATACCTTTGGAGATGTAAAGGAAATTGAAGAAGATACATTATTAACTCTAAAAGATGTTAATTTCTTTGAGAAAATTAATAAAAATAAACCTACTATTAATAATAAAGATAGCTCTAGAATTAAAGCTTCTCTTTTAAAAGAACTTGAAAATAAGAAAAAATTATTAGATGGTTTAGTTCAAAAATTAGCTTTAGTAGATTCTGATTTAGCAAATATACTAATAGATAAAATGGAAACTTTGAATGAAAATATAAAAGAATTACAAAGCAAAATAGATTTATTAGAAAAAGAGGAGATTTCTTTAAGTTATAACAAAGAAGATTTGAATTTAAAAGAAAAGAATAGAAAACATTTTATAAAAGAATTTGAAAATATGAATATGCAAGAAAAGCAAACTTCAATTAGAAAGGTAATTAATAAGATTACTTGGACAGGTGAAAATATAATTATTTCATAACTGTTTAAGTCCACCCCGAACTCCTGGTGCCCCTATTGCAAATACTCCTAATAATACTATAAATAATATCATAGTTGGTAAACTAGGAATTTTACCATATAAAATTTGAGATACTGTCATTACAAAAAATACTTCTGTAAGAACTGAACCACATAAATGTATGTTTGAACATAATGGTATTGCAAAATCCACTATATCTTCTCTTAAAGCCTTTGATTTCTTTGCAGACTCTAAAGCTACTGGTAATGTTGCAGCACTTGACATTGTACCAACAGCAGTAAGATATGCTGGTCCATAATACTTTACAACTTCCCATGGATTTTCTTTTGATATTGCTCCACCTATTAAATATAAAATTGTTAACCATATAAAATGACCAAATAATACAATTAATATAACTTTAAAGAATACAGGAAGTTGATTACTTAATCCTCCTTCATACGCTAAAGCTGCAAAGTTAGTTGCTATGAAAAATGGTAATATTGGTATTATTATTTTATTTACAATACTAAGTACTATAGCTTGAAATTGATCTAAAAGCTTTTCTACTAAATCAGCCTTTGTCCATCCAACAGCTAATCCTAAAAGTAATGCTAAAGCTAACGCACTCATTACACTCATAACTGGTGGTATATCTAATTTAAATATAAGTTCTGGTAATTCCTTTAATGATGCTATATTAGATACTATAGATAATTTAGGTATTAATGCATATCCTGCAATCATTGAAAGAATAGCAGCAAAAACTGAAGATAAATAAGCTATTAAAACAGCATATCCTAATAGTTTGCTTGCGTTATCTTTTAATTTAGCAATAGATGGAGCTATAAATCCTAAAATAATAAGTGGAACAGAGAAAAATATAATTTGTCCCAATACATACTTAATTGTCACAATTGTTGACATAAGCCCCTCTGAAGAGTATGTTCCTATTATTATTCCTAATATAACACCTAAAACAAGTTTAAAAATAAGATTATTAAATAATTTCTTCACAATTTATCCCCCCTTTTTATTTAATACTTTCATGTAAAGAATTATTTATAAATAAAAAAACTTCTACCCCCTATACAGAGGCAGAAGTAAAATTCCACGGTTCCACTCTGATTTTAAGTAGTAAGCTAAGTTAAACTACAAAATCTCTTTAGGTACAAATATACCACTCTGCTATAACGGGCATACCCGCATTCCCCTACTCTAACCTAAGATTATTTCTGGAAACAAGCTCATAGATGCACTCATGAAAAAATTCTTTAAAGTCTTTTTCAGCCTAGAAGACTCTCTCTGAATAAAGAAATTAATTCTACTTTTCTAATCACAGCTTTTTATATTATGAAAGTTAATTCTTAGTATTCTTATATGAATTAACTTTATTATATTTTAAACTCTGCACTTAGTCAACATAATTTTTAAAAAAATGTAAATAAAAAGGTAATATATTAATAAATATTACCTTTTTAAATGCTAAATATTTTGTTGTATTTTAAATATAATCTATTAGTATAAATTTTGCTGTATATAAATGTCGAATATTATAGTTTAACTGTTGCTACATCTTTTTTAAATATATTTGGAACATAATTTAACTTTAAATCCTTAGCTCCTATAGGTTCTTGAACTACTATAGTTCCTGTAACCTCTTCTCCTGGTGCTAGTGTTCCCTTATCTAAAGCTTCCTTACCATCAATCGCAGTAAATGTTCTATCTTTTATTTCGCCTTTGGCATTTTCAATTTGGAAACTATATGGATTATAATTTAATTCTGAATCTCCATTATTTTTAAGAGTTAAATTTAAAATAAGAAACTCATTTCCCTCTTTTGGTTTATCATTTCCTTCACCCATACTTGTTTTAACACTATTTACTACTAAACTTTGGTCCTTAATTTTTACTGTATCACCTATATTATAAGCATATTCACTGCTATGTTTACTTAAGAATATTTTGCTTAATCCTCCAACTACTAATAATGCTAATAATATAGTAAATATCACTTTTACTTTTTTCGACATTTTATCACCTTACCTATATATTTTTTCTCAATGACGTATTTGATTATATAAACCTGAATATACTAAGTCAATTAGCTTAATTCCCAATTATCATAAGATAAAAACATTTTCATCTTTAGTATCCATTAATTTCATTTAAAATATACCATAATTTAAATTCTAAAATTTTCCTTTATTTTCATTATTAAACTTAAATTTTTATATAAATCATCAAAAAAACATTATCAAAATACAAAGAAGTTAACCATTTATCAATTTATTTTAGTAACTTTAAGGTTAACCTTTTGATATATTTTTATTTAATTTAGATTATGCAAATCCATTCATTAATATATAATTCATTTTATATACATTTATTTAATATTTATGGTATACTTTTTTTTGTTATATGTTAATGAAAAACATAAATTCTAACTTTTACGAAATTTAGGAGCATTTATGAAAAATAGAAAAAAGAAATATTTTTTAATTTTATTAATTTTTTTAATAGTTATTAATTTATTTATATTTTCTTTTTATAAATTTAAAGTAAATAAAAAAAATGAAAAATATATAAAAAAAACTAATGTAATTTTATATGAATCTAAATTAGAGATGAAAAAAAGAAATTTTAAAGATTCTGAAAATAAACTTTATTCAATTATAGATAATAAAGATATGTTTTATAGTTTACCTGATAATTTAAAGTTCGAAATTTATAATTATTTAGCTATAATAAATCTTCAACAAGAAAAATTTTTAAATGCTTTATCTTATTATGAAGAAGCCTTTAAATATGCTGATAAAGAATCAAAGATAATTATTAAACTAAACATGACATCTGCTTATAGATATATGGGGGCCTATGTTACTGCTACTAATATTTTAGATAAAATGCTAGATTCATCATTATTATTTAGGAATGAAGATTCTTACCTTAAAGAATATACTTTATTAAACTTAGCTGAAACTTATTTTGCTGTAAATGATATGACTGATTTTAACTCTACAATAGAAAAGGCATCTAACTCTTATTATTATGGCCCAGAAAATGATTTAGAAGACTTAAAAATACTTTTAGATTCCTATTTAATAATAAAAGCAATATCAGAAAATAATCTTGATTTAGTACCAAATTATATTTCTGAAATAGAAGAATTAGAGATTAAAAATAAAGATGTTATATATTCTGAATTAGAAATGATCAAAACTCGTTCTTATGGTATGTACTATAAAAGTATTGGAGAATTTGATTTAGCATTAGATTATTTTTCAAAACTAGAAAGATTAGCTGATAATGAAGGTGCTTCTTATGTTTCACTTTTTTCTATCAGCGAAAGAATATCAATTTATAGAAAACTAAATGATAATAAGCAGGTAGATTCTTTAATAAATAAATATTATGAAAAACAAACTTCAATAAATGATATAAATAACTATGAATTTAAATATTATATAGATAATAAAATTATAAACAATCACGAATTACCATTTTTAAAAGAGACCATTATTATTTTGATAATTCTATTTTTAACCTCTATTCTATTAGTGCTTTTTTACTTAAAAAAAGCTAGGGATTCAAAATTAGATTCTTTAAAAGATGGGCTTTGCAATATTTATAACAGGCGTTTTTTAGACTCTTACATAAATAATTTAAAAGAAAAAGATTTGCCTATTTCTTTTCTAATGATAGATGTGGATTATTTTAAACTTTATAATGATAATTATGGTCATCAAGCTGGTGATTTTATACTAAAAAGTATAGCCTCTGTACTTGAAAAAAACTCTCGTAAAGAAGATATAGTTGCACGTTATGGAGGAGAAGAATTTTGTGTTTTACTAAAAGGTGCTTCTAAGTATTCTTCTATTAACTACGCTAAAAGAATCAAAGAAAATTTAGATAATTTAAATATAAAACATAAATATTCAAAGACTTCAGATCATGTAACCTTTAGTATTGGAATATATACTACATATACTAAAAATGATCTAAAAAATGCAATTAAATTTTCTGATAAAGCACTATATATATCTAAAACAAGAGGAAGAAATACATATACTTATCTAGAAGATAACTCTTCTGATTCTTCTAATTAACTTTAATATAAAGAAAGGTAACTTACTATAAGTTACCTTTTCTTATATGATTAAGGATTACTATTAATTTTTTTGGAGGAACTCTTAGTCTACTTAAAAGTTTTTGGAGTGAATTCATCTCCCTTTGCTTTTGGTTCTCCAAAAACAGCTTTTACACTTTCACTTTGAGGATTATGATTTATGTGTTTTTTGTTGTTATTTTTTTTACTCATTAATATCACCTCAAAAATAGTTTGTGTACTTCCCTTCTCTTTATTCCTAGCATATATTAACTATTTATGAAATTATATTTTCTAATAAGATAGTTTACTCTAAAAAATACCTATGTATCTTTTAAATTTTTCTTCACCTTAAAAACAGTAATACCTAATAGAAAAGAATTTATTATGCTAAGCCACCCCAAATATGAACCTTCTATAAGAAAAACTATAGTTACTATAAAAAAATATACTACTCCTAAAATCCATAAATATCTTTGATTTTTTAATGACATTAAATCACCTAAAAATTACATATATATAAATTATATGATTACAAATCTTAAATTGTCAGTTTATTATAATTAACTCTCAAATTTCTATTTATTTAAAATAATTTTTATATATTATTTAATATCTATTACATTAACCCCTACTTTAATAGTAAATAATATAAATTAAACTCAAAATTATACACTTTAATTAATTTTATAAATTTTGGTAAATTTATTACTTTTATATGAAAACCATTTAAAATTTACTTATTTTATAAAAATATATTCTTTTACAGATATTTTCTCCTTCTTTTTATTAACAAACCATTAATTTATTAACATACTTTACTTTAATTTAATGTGTATTATTTGTATACTTAAGAAAAATAATGCTTTAAAAGTATATATGAGAGGTGATTTTATATGGAATCAAAAGAAAAAAGTAAATTAACCCTAACAGCCTTAATCCTTATGATCTTTACATCTGTTTATGGCTTTACTAATATGCCAAGAACCTTTTATTTAATGGGTTATAGCGGAATCATATGGTATATAATGTCAGCTATTTTATTTTTTATTCCTTATGCTTTTATGATGGCTGAATATGGTGCTGCCTTTAGAAAAGAAAAGGGAGGAATATATTCTTGGATGGCTAAATCAGTAAACCCTAAGTTTGCTTTTATAGTAACTTTTATGTGGTTTTCTTCAAATCTAATATGGATGGTATCTGTATCATCATCTATATGGATTCCTTTATCTAATGTATTTTTTGGTAAAGACACAACTTCCACTTGGAATATATTTGGTTTAACAGGCCCTCGTGCAATGGCTGTGCTAGCTATAATATTACTAATAACAATAACATTTATTTCTTCTAAAGGATTAAATAAAATTTCAAAAATTACATCCATAGGAGGAACAGTTGTTGCCTTAGCTAATGTAGTTTTAATTCTTGGTGGTTTTTTCGTACTAGCAAGCAATGGTTTTGAATCAGCTCAAGGTTTTAATATTGAACAGTTCATACATTCTCCAAACCCTGCATATCAATCCCCTTTAGGCGTACTTGGCTTCGTTGTATTTGCAATATTTGCTTATGGTGGAATAGAAGTAGTTGGTGGATTAGTTGACCAAACTGAAAATCCTAAAAAGAATTTCCCTAAAGGAATAAAAATTTCTGCTTTTGTAATTGTTATTGGTTATGCAATAGGAATTTTATGTATTGGTTTCTTTGTTAATTGGAATAGAGACTTAACTGGTCCTGATGTAAATATGGCAAATATAGCATATATTGTAGTAAATTATCTTGGTTATTACATAGGAGAAGCAATTGGCTTAAGTGCTAATGCTTGTACAATGTTAGGTAACTTCTTTGCTAGATTTATAGGACTTTCAATGTTTTTAGCACTTATAGGTGCATTCTTCGCTTTAAGCTACTCTCCTTTAAAACAATTAATAGAAGGTACTCCTAAGGATATTTGGCCTGAAAAATGGACAAGATTAAACAAAGAAAATATGCCAGCTACAGCTATGTGGATTCAATGTATAACAGTAATTATATTTGTTTTATGTTGCTCAATGGGTGGCGAAGATTCATCTAAATTCTTTAACTATTTAATACTTATGGGGAATGTAGCCATGACATTACCTTATATGTTTTTATCCTTTGCTTTTTCATTCTTCAAAAAGAAAAAAGAAATTGTAAAACCTTTTGAAGTATATAAAAATTATAAGAGTGCTTTAGTTTGGTCTATCATAGTAACATTAACAGTTGGTTTTGCTAATATATTTACAATAATACAACCTCTTACTTCAGAAAATAAAGATTATGTTGCTGTAATCTTCCAAATTTCTGGTCCTATTATATTTGGATTCTTAGCATGGTTAATATATAGAAGATATGAAAACAATGTACTAAAAAAACAAATTTCAAATATTGATAATAAAATTGATACAGAACTTGAAAAAATAGAAAAAGCTGAAGAAGAAGTTACAAGTGAAACAATAGGAGTAATAGATATAGAAGTTCATGATGATGATTCTAAATAAGCTAGAAGGGCTATACTTTAAAGTTAACTATAATAATAAAAATTCCTAAAAAAATAATTGGTCATAAATTTCTATGACCAATTATTTTTTCAATAAATTTATTTTAATTCTTAAAAGTGTCAACAATACATTTTTCTTCTTTAAAAAAAATCATAGCAATAGTTATAAATATAAAGCATCCTATAGCAATTTGAAATGGATAAAACATTACTTGTTTACTAGTTAATAGCATTGGCAAAACAGCAATTGCTGCAACTGGTGGAAAGTACATATTAAATATTTCAAAACATATAAATAAACTAATTAATAGGAAAATAGTACAAAGCCATAAAGGCAGTCCTAAATATTCGTTAAATCCAATTCTAAATATAAATCCTAAAATAGCTACAACAATAAACAAGAATAATAAACTTTTTGAACGCTGCCTAAATTTACAATGCTCATTTGTAAGTTCTATAAAAGCAACTATTAAAGGTGGTGCTATTAATAAAGTAATATTAAATTTAACAGAAAAATATGTTAAAATACCCACAGTAATAAATATCTTAAATAATCTAATAAATTCTTTTTTTCTAAGTGAAGTATTTCTTTCAAGTTTAGTAATTTCTTCTTTAAGTTCTTCTCTTACCTCTTCACTTACTCCATAATCTTCTATAAAATACTTAATTGAAACTATAAGTATAGTAAGTATAAATACTGATATTGGATAAACCCAAGTCTCAGTTCTAAGTACAATAGGCAAAATACAAGCTGAAATAATTGGAACAAGAGTTGTTTTTGATAGCTTTAATATAAGCCCAGTAAAAACTAATCCTATTAAAACTTCCATAGTTAATTCTAAATTAACATATCTTACAATAAGTACCCCTACTATAGAACATAGTGTCATAAGACCTACTAATCCTAATTTGCTAACCTTCCAAGGTTGCTTTTCTAAAACCCAAGATCCCACAACTAAAGCGGCCACCTCTGGAAATATTATCTCTCTTTCCCCTGTAATTTCTGCAATACTTACCATAGCTAAAATAAGTACAAGTGATATAAAATATCTTTTATATTTCATATTATGACATCCTTTGTTTAAAAATTTCAGATTAATTTTATCATACCAAAAGTATTTTGTTAAAAATAAAACAACTGTCTCTATACTATTTTTAAACATTTTCATTTTTTAATCTATCAATAAATATGCTATATAAAAATTATTATAATAATTAAAATCAGTTTTATTAATAAACTTTTAATAATTAATCTCCTATATATTAAATAACTAATTTAATATATAGGAGATCTCTCTTAACTCATTTATCCCAAATCAAATTTTGATATACCACTATTATAAAAAACAGTTCTCTTTAAATTGTTATCTGCCGGTAAATAACAAGGTTCAAAGGCTAATGCTGCCCTATAATATCTTTGTGCTAACAAAACATTTCCTCTTTTTTCTTCAATTACTCCAAGTAAGTTTTCTATTTCTGCTGAACTACTATTAATTATTAAAGCATTTTTTAATAATAATTCAGCCTTATCATATTCTCTAGAGCAAATATACTTTCTTGCTTTCTTTAGAGATTCTTTTATATATGTACTCTCTTTTAATCCCTCTACCTTTTTCATTATAAACTCAATTTGTTCTATTAAATCATCTATTAAACACTTTGAAATTATAATACTCATATTAAAGTTCACTATCCTTATCTTGAATTCTAAGTAGTCTATATCCAACCCCTATATGGGTTTGTATATAATTTGTATCCATAGCCTTTTTGCTTAATTTTTTTCTTAAAGTTGCCATAAAAACTCGTAATGAAGGAATATCACTCTCACAAGTGCTAGACCAAATTTCTTTTAATATATAATTGTGGGTAAGAACTCTTCCAACATTTTTAGAAAGTAAACATAGTAATTTATATTCAATTGGAGTTAAATGTATCTCTTCTTCATTTAAAAATACACATCCTGAAGTATAATCAATTTTTAAGTCTCCATTTACAAACTCTTGTATTTCCTGTGTATTATTTCTATCATAGTTCATTTTTCTTATAGCAACTCTTATTCTAGCCATTAACTCATCTACACTAAATGGTTTAGTCAAATAATCATCAGCCCCTAAATCTAAAGCTTCAATTTTATCTCTATCTTCACTTCTTGCACTAACTACAATTATTGGACAATTTGACCATTCTCTTACTTTTTTAATTATTTCTATGCCATCCATGTCAGGTAGTCCCAAATCTAGTATTATAATATCTGGTCTTTTTGATATTGCTAAAATCATTCCTTGTGAACCATTAAAAGCCGTATGACACTTATATGAATTTATTTCTAATGTAGCTGTTACAAAATTTCTTATGGCTTTTTCATCTTCAATAACTAAAATTGCTGGTTTCATTCTTATTCACCTCAAATCTCTGCAAACTAAAGCCAATTATAGTTCCCCTAGGTTTATTATCTCTAACATATATTTCTCCTTCATGTACATTTATAATTGATTTGCACAATGCTAATCCTAACCCTAGCCCTCTTCTACTATCACTAATATTTTTCTTAGATGTAAAAAACATATCAAATATATGTTCCTTATCTTCTTTACTAATTCCTACACCATTATCTGCTATCTCAATTATTACATTATCTCCTTTTGAAAAGGCACTTATTTTTATATTTGATCCTTTTTCTGTATACTTTATTGCATTATCAACAATATTTATTATTACTTGTATTATAAGTCTTACATCAGCATTAACCATTAACAATTCATCTTTCAAATCAATTTCTATATTATAGTCACAGGCATTTCTATTAACATGTTGCAAAGCCTCTAAAATAATTTCTTCTACTAATTGAGCTTCTCTATTTAAATTTATATTTCCATTATCTATTCTTGAAACAGAAAGTAAATTTTCAACTAAGTTTATTAACCAAATTGAATCATCATATATATCTAATGTTAACTTTCTTTTAGTTTCTTCGTCAAAATTATTATTTAAAAGCAAACTTGCACTTCCAGATATACTTGTTAATGGTGTTCTTAAATCATGAGAAACAGCCCTTAATAAATTTGCTTTAAATTTTTCATTCTCAGCTTGCATTAAAGCCTGCTTCTTTGCTTCTTCTAGAATATAATTATCTATGACAAAAGATACTTGATTTATCATTGCAATTAGTAAGGATTTTTCTCCTTCCTCTAATTCCTCTCCTTCTTCTAAAATTACCCCTATTACTATGCCTATATTCTCTTGTCCTAATACAGGAATATACATAGCTTTAGCTCCAGGCAATGTTTCTGTACCCTTTCCAGCATATTTTCTATTATTGATAACCCAAAGTACTACTCCCTGTTCGTCTAAGTTAATATATTTATTACTTAATTCACTTCCATCTTTGAATTTATAATTATATATATTTTCAATTTGACTATTCTTCGCCTTATAAACTACTACAGGTTTTTTTACTAATCTACTAACTTGCTCTTGAGACTTTAAAATAATTTCTTCTAAATCTGAACATCTTCCAAGCTCACTACTAGATTCTAATAAAATATTTGTTCTATATGCTGTTATTGCTGATTTATTAGCCTGTACTTTAACTTTATTTGTAAGAGTACTAGTTATTAAAGCTGATACAAGCATTATGAAAAATGTAAATATATAACTTGAATCATAAGCATTAAAAGTAAATTTAGGTTCAGTAAAGAAAAAGTTGAAAAGTAAAACACTAAATAAGGAAGATATAACTCCATATATTCTTCCATAAGTCTCCTTTGCTATAATTAAAACACCTAAAATAAATACTATTATTATATTAGCTTCACTAAAACCTAAATTTTCAAAGAATAAGCTTATAATAATTGTAATAATTAAAATCCCCAAAGTTTTTAAAGAATCTTTAATTGTTATTTTTTCTTTATTTAAGCAAATTTTATTTATATCTTCTACATTTTCTTCTTCATCTGGTATTATATAAACGTCTAGCTCTGGAGCTAATTCTATTAATCTGTCTACAATACCAAATCTTGACCATAGATGTCTTTTCTTCTTTGTTCTTCCTATTATAACTTTTGAAACTGAACTAATCTTAGAAAACTCTGAAACTTGATATGCAACATCATCGCCATAAACTGTTTCTATTTTAGCCCCTAAATCTTTTGCTAATTTAACATGTTCTCTTAACCTTTCAATATTTCCTTCTTTTAATTCTCTTGATGAAGTTGTTTCAACAAATAAAGCAGTAAACTTTCCATGAAAGGCTTCTGCCATTCTTGCTGCTGTTCTAATTACTTTACTATTTGAAGGAGAAGAACTTAAACATACCAATATATGCTCATTAGTATGATAAAAATTTTCATTTTTATTTATCATAACCTCTTTATTTACACTATTAGCAGTCTCTCTTAAGGCTAGCTCTCTCAAAGCAACTAAGTTTTCTCTTATAAAAAAGTTTTTTAATGCCTTTTTAGCTTGATTTTTAACATATATTTTTCCACTATTTAATCTTTCAATCAAGACAGATGGATCTACATCTATTAATTCAATTTGAAAAGCATTTTTAAATATTCTATCAGGTATTCTCTCTTTAACAACTATATTAGTTATAGATGCCACTACATCATTTAAACTCTCTATGTGTTGAACATTAAGAGTAGTATAAACATTTATGCCAGCATCTAATAATTCCTCTATATCACTATATCTCTTTTCATGTCTAAGTCCCTTAACATTGGTATGAGCTAACTCGTCCACAATGATTAAATCTGGTTTTCTACTTAAAGCTAAATCTAAATTAAATTCCCTTAATACCAATCCTCTATATGCTACTTCTAAATTAGGTAATAATTCTAATCCTTCTAAAAGTGCTAGGGTTTCTGGTCTTGTATGAGGCTCAATATATCCAACTACAACATCTAGTCCCATAGCAATTGCTGAATGTGCCGCTTCTAACATTGCATATGTTTTCCCAACCCCAGCAGCATATCCAAAGAAAATTTTAAGTTTTCCTCTTTTACTATCTTTTTCATTCTTATTTATTTCTTTTAATATTTCCTGTGGATTAGGACGAGTTTCCCTCATTTATAATCCTCCTATTCTTTTAATATACCATCTAAAGCAAGATTAACTTTTAAAACATTAACTGTTTTTTCTCCAAAAACACCTAAAAATCTTCCCGTAGTATATTTATCTATTATTTCATTAACATAATCTACACTTAAAATTCTCTCCTTAGCAATTCTATCTACTTGATATTTTGCTGCTGCAACAGATATATGTGGATCTAATCCACTACCTGATGAAGTTACCAAATCTACAGGAATAGGTTCTTCTTCCTTACCTTTATTGTAACTTCTTATTCTCTCTACCCTCTCTTTTACTAACTTTTCATATTCTTCACTTGCTGGACTTAAGTTTGATGGAGATGAATACATTAATGGTTTTCCATTGCTATCCTTAAACATTTCTACATTTATATTCATAATCCTTCCCCACAAATATTTATTATCTGTAAATTGTTGACCTAATAACTCACTTCCATATTTTTTACCATCTACTTCTATAATGCTTCCATTTGCCTCTTCTTTAAATAAAACTTGTGCTAACACAGTTGTTGATACTGGATAAATTATTCCACATAATATTGTAAAAACCAAAACAGCTAAAATAGACTTCCTGATAATTTTCATATTAATCTTCCTCTCTAAACTATTCCTAACATTGTTATTAAAATATCTATACCTTTTATAGCTATAAATGGAGCTATAATTCCTCCTAATCCATATACAAATAAGTTTCTTGATAATAACTTATTTGCTGAAACCTCTCTGTATTTAACTCCCTTAAGAGCTAAAGGAATTAAAAATATTATTATAAAGGCATTATATATAACTGCAGATAATATGGCACTTTCTGGGCTTTGAAGCTTCATTATATTTAACCTTGATAATTCAGGAAATAACCCTATAAAAAGTGGAGGAATTATGGCAAAATATTTTGCTATATCATTAGCTATGCTAAAAGTTGTAAGTGCACCTCTAGTCATAAGAAGTTGTTTCCCTATTTTTACTATCTCTATTAATTTAGTTGGCGATGAATCTAAATCTACCATATTTCCAGCCTCTTTAGCCGCTTGTGTTCCTGTGTTCATAGCTACAGCTACGTCTGCCTGTGCTAGGGCTGGGGCATCATTAGTTCCATCTCCAGTCATGGCTACTAAATGACCCTTCTTTTGAAAGTCTTTTATCATGTTTAATTTACCTTCTGGAGTTGCTTCCGCTAAAAAGTCATCAACCCCAGCCTCTGCTGCAATTGCTGCTGCAGTAAGTGGATTATCTCCAGTTATCATTATTGTCTTTATTCCCATTTTTCTTAAATCAGAAAATTTTTCTTTAACACCTCTTTTTACTATATCTTTTAAATATATTATTCCTAAAACTTTATAATTTTTAGCTACTGCTAAGGGAGTTCCTCCTTTTCTAGCAATTTCTTCAACTTTTTTCTCACATTCATAAGAAAAATCCCCACCATGTTCAGTTATATATTTTTTAATAGATTCTGCTGATCCTTTTCTTATTTCATCTCCATTAAAATCAACACCACTCATTCTTGTTTTAGCAGTAAATTCAATAAACTTAGCATTTGAAGAACTTAAATCTCTTCCTCTAATTCCAAACTGTTCCTTTGCTAAAATAACTATACTTCTTCCTTCTGGAGTTTCATCTGCTAAAGATGATAATTGGGCAGCATCTGCAAGTTCTTCTATATTAGCCCCATCAACAGGTAAAAATTCACTAGCCTGTCTATTTCCTAAGGTAATTGTTCCAGTTTTGTCTAGCATTAAAATATCAACATCTCCTGCAGCTTCTATGGCTCTTCCACTCATAGCTAGAACATTGGCTTGATTTAATCTACTCATTCCTGCTATACCAATTGCAGATAATAAGGCTCCTATTGTTGTAGGCGCAAGACAAACTAATAAAGCTAATAATGATGTCACTGAAGTGCTATTTATAACTCCATTCTGATTGGAAGCAAATTCTGAATAAGCATATAAGGATACTGTAACAACTAAAAATATTATTGTAAGAGAAACTAATAGTATTTGAAGAGCTATTTCATTTGGAGTTTTCTTTCTAGAGGCTCCTTCTACCATAGCTATCATTTTATCCATAAAACTTTCTCCAGGGTTATTACTTACCTTAACTGCTATATAGTCTGATATAATTTGAGTTCCTCCAGTTACAGCACTTCTATCCCCTCCACTTTCTCTTATAACAGGAGCTGATTCTCCTGTTATTGCACTCTCATCTACTGATGCAGCTCCATAGACCACATCACCATCAGCAGGTATTTGTTCACCGGCCTTAACTATTATTAAGTCTCCTTTCCTTAGCTCTGTTGAATTAACCTTACTAACCTTTTCCTTTGTCTCTATGGACTCTATTCTGTTAGCCAAAATATCTTTCTTAGCAGAGCGTAGAGCATCAGCTTGTGCTTTTCCTCTACCTTCTGCAATAGCTTCAGCAAAATTAGCAAATAAAACAGTAAACCAAAGCAAAATTGAAATAAATAATATAAAAGATGGTGAGTTATCTTTTATTCCAAATAGTGAAAAAATATATAAAACTGTTGTTAATATAGAAGCTATATATACTATAAACATTACTGGATTCTGTAATTGAATCTTTGGATTCAATTTTATAAAAGAATCTTTCATAGCTCTTTTAATCATTTTACTATTAAATAAAGAATTTTCTTTCTCCTTCATACTTTTCTCCTCCTTAAGCAATCATCTGTAAAAACTCAGCGATAGGACCTAAAGCAAGTGCTGGGAAAAAGCTTAAAGCACCTACTAATAAAACTACAAAAATTAGTAATCCTATGAATAATAAATTATGGGTTGGTAATGTTCCTACACTAGTTGCAACTTTTTTCTTTTTCACTAAGGAACCTGCAATGGCAAGTGTTGCAATCATAGGTACAAATCTAACAAATAACATGATTAATCCTATACTTACATTTATGAATACAGTATTAGCTCCTAAGCCTGCAAAGGCTGATCCATTATTTCCTCCTGCTGAAGAATAAGCATATAAAATTTCTGAAAAGCCATGGGCTCCTGAATTAGTTAAACTATTTAGTATTTCTGGATTAATAGATGCTAAAGCGCTTCCTATAAGAATAGAAATAGGAGTTGCTAAACATATAAGCATTGCCATTTTCATCTCATAAGGCTCTATTTTTTTACCTAAATATTCTGGAGTTCTTCCAACCATAAGCCCTGCTATGAACACAGTTATTATTGCAAATGCTATCATTCCGTAAAGACCACACCCAACACCTCCAAATACAACTTCTCCAAGCTGCATTAAAAGCATTGTAACCATTCCACCTATTGGAGTAAAACTATCATGCATAGAATTTACAGAACCATTTGATGCTGCCGTAGTAAAAGCTGCCCAGGTACTAGAACCAACTACTCCAAATCTACTTTCCTTACCTTCCATATTTCCACCACTCTGATCTATATATCCTAAGTTTACATCTCCATTTTGGGCTAATTGTGGTGTTCCATTAGCTTCACTTACTCCGATTATGCATAATGCAATAATAAGCAAAGTAAACATAGCTATAAATATAGCTCTCCCTTGTCTTTTATCTTTTATATTTCTACCAAAGGTAAAACAAAGAGCCGCTGGAATCAAAAGTATAGATAACATTTCTAATAAATTTGAAAAAGCTGTTGGATTTTCTAAAGGATGAGCTGAGTTTACTCCAAAGAAACCTCCTCCATTAGTTCCTAATTGTTTTATAGCTACCTGGCTTGCTGCTGGTCCTTGAGGTACTATTTGACTAGTAACTCTACTTCCATCATCTAAAACAATTTTCTCTAGTAAAGCTACCTCTTCATAAGGTTTAAAATTTTGTACTGTTCCCTGTGAAACTAATAGTATTGAAAGAACTATTGAAAGAGGAACTAATAAATAAAGAACAGTCCTTGTTAAATCTCTCCAAAAGTTTCCTAATCCACTTTTGTTTACCCTTGTAAATCCTCTTATTAAAGCAAACAAAACAGCAATACCAACTCCTGCTGATAAAAAGTTTTGAACTGTTAATCCAAGCATCTGAGTTAAATAACTTAATTGACTTTCACCAGAATAGGCCTGCCAATTTGTATTTGTAATAAAACTTGCTGTTGTATTAAAACTCAAATCCCATGAACTTCCACCTATTTCTTCAGGATTCAATGGTAATACTCCTTGTAACAAATTTAAAGCAAACAAAAATATAAATCCTACAGCACTAAATGCTAAAACTGAAAATGAATATTTTTTCCAATCCATATCCTCTTCATTGATTCCTAGAACCTTATATATAAAATTTTCACAAGGTAATATTAATTTTGATAAAAATACCTTTTCTTCATTCATAACTTTTCCGATATATTTTCCTAACGGAATTGCTAATAGAACTAAAATTATTAAGTATAAAGAATACTGTAAAATTACATTACTCATTTTTCTCCCCCCTAAGCAATATATACCAAAGGTAAATAAATAGTATTAAAAATGTTAATCCAGTGATGATTAAAATTAAATCCATATTTCTCTCCCCTTTCTTAAATTATTATATTTAAAAGCGTATTAAGATGGCGTTAGAGTTTTATTTGTTAGTATTAAGATTGTATAAAGATTTTCTTCTTAAAATTTTATAAAAAAAGTCTTTAAGAATTAATCTTAAAGACTTTATGTATAATTCTATTTATTTTTGCTTTTGTCTTAACTAAAAAAATAAAATTTACTATATAACACTCAAAATTTATCCCTATTTAATATAAAAAAAGCATGTATATATGCTTATATACATGCTTTTTATTTTAATATTTCTAGTAATGAGTCTAAATTTTTCTTAAGTTCTAATATTTGCTCTTTTTCTATTCCTAAAGAACAAAACGCCTTTCTTGGCACATCTATCATATCATCTTTTAAATTTCTTCCCTCATCTGTTAATTCAACTATTACAACTCTGTCATCCTCTTTTGATCTATATTTTGTTACAAGATTCATTTTTTCTAACTTTTTTATAAGAGGTGTTAAAGTTCCAGAATCAAGATGTAATTTTTCACCAATCCCTTTAACTGTTATTTTTTCATTTTCCCACAAAACAAGCATTGTTAAATATTGTGTATAAGTTAAATTATATTGATCTAAAATAGGTTTATATTTTTTTATAACTTCTCTTGAAGAAGCATATAATCTAAAACAAAGTTGATTTTCTAACTTTAAAATATTATATTTATCCATAATATCTCCCTTTAATCCTTTAAATATGCTACATTAAATTTTATACAATTAATTATAAAATTAAGATATTACTTTTTTATTATATTGTCAATATAAATTAGATTTATAATATCAGTTTTTAGTAATGATTTAATGATATAAGTATATAGGCAAATACTCTCCGATAAAGGTAAGTAGATAATTACATTTTATCTGTCTAGCTCTATCTATTTTATTATTATATCTAAAAATTTACTTAATTCTAAAGCTTGATAAGCTGTAAAAATTCCACCTTTTAAGTTTTCCATGTTTAAATCTATATCTTCTATATTACAAGTTCTAAAATCAATATCCTTAATATTTGTTCCTCTAAATATAGACTCTTTTAAATTCACATTTTGAAAATTTACTTTTTTTAATTTAGCTTCTTGAATAACAGCTCCTGTTAAATCACAATCTTTAAATTCCACCTCTTTTAAAGTGCTAAAAGATAAATTAATATATTTTCCTAAACAATCTTTAAAAGAAATATTGTTTAATGATGATTCATCAAATCTACTTCCTATGATTTTACAGCCTTTAAACTCTACTCTATAAAATCCACCATCAAAAAATTCGCAATTAGATAAATCACACTTTTCAAATTTTACATCTGTCATATCTATTCTATTAAAATTGCAGTTTATAAATATAACATTTTTAAATATACATGAATCAAACTTTATTGAACTCTCTTCTAAATTTTCTATAATTACATTTTCTATTATAACTTCCTCTAGTTTTTCTTCTTTCAAAATTTCTTCTGCTACATCATCTACCTTATTTAATTCTAAAGGAATTTTAGGTAACTCTATTTTCCAAACTTTCATACTTGTATCTCCTAAAACAAAAATTATATTTAATATGAATTATATCATACAAATATGGCTCTAATTTACAATATAATTTTTAAAATTTTTTACATACTAATAATATAAACATATAGGGAGTTGATTTTATGAAAAGTAAAAACAAAAAAGAATATTCTAAAGAAAATTACTTAGCTAATGGCCATAAAACTCAAAATCAATGGGCTAAAAATCATATTAACACAAGTATAGAAGAGCCAGGAATAAATGAAAGTGGAATAGAAGCAAAAAAACGCGGCTTCTAAATATCTTCTTTCTTATTTAACTAAAATCTAAAAGCCATAATATTTAAATTTTTAATTTTGAACTTAAATATTATGGCTTTTAATATAATAAAATTTAATCAAATTTAGGCTTAAAGCTTGGGTTATTATATGCTTCAAAACACATCTCTATTTGTTCTTTTGTATTTCTAGTCAAAGATAACTTTGGAAGATTATTTAGTTCAAAAAATCCACATGTCTCAGTCTCAATATTATCATTAAAATTAAAATCTAAAAGATCACAAAGAATAAAGATTTTATAAATACTTTGAACCATTAAAGGTTTATTATGTTTATTTCTATCTAAAATTGCAATTATGCTTTTAGGTTTAACCTTTGCCCCTGCTTCCTCATATGCTTCTTTTTTTATGTTTTCAGATACTGATAAGTTTATATCAGCCCATCCTCCTGGCAAACTCCAAGTGCCATCTAATTTTTCTTTTACCAATAAAATTTTATTTTCTTTTATTATAGCAGCCCTTACATCAACCTTAGGGGTTAAATATCCTCTTTCTTCAAATAAAACTTCCTTAACTTTATGTAATTCTAAATTAGTACTTTCACTAATAATATCAGCTGCAATATTCTTTAATTGATTAAATCTATCTATATCATACACATCTTTAGAGTAAGTTAATCCTGCTTGAGCAATAGAATCTATCTCAGTAGCCCATTTTAATAATTTATTCACAATAAAACCTCCAATTCAAATTAAAATTCTCGCAAGTTAATTATAATAAATTTTTCAAAATTAAAGATTACATTTTACATACTTTGCCCACTTTTACCTGTTTTTTGACCAGTTACGCACAAACTATTCCATCATCTTTAAATTATTGTTAGAATACACTTGTAATATTTCTTAAGTAAATATTTATTTTTATTAAGCAAGGGGTGATTTTTTTGAAACATACAAAAAGGATTTTAACAAGTGCAATTTTAATTACATTAATAACTCTTTTTTCTCCCTTAATACTTAAAAATAGCATAGCTTTATATATTGAACAAAGAGTATCTTAATTTTACATCTTTAGAAGTTGTTTCAAATATTATAAGTCCCATACTTGCTTTAATATCAATATTTTCAATTGCATATTCCATAATTGTAATTAAAAATAAATAATTACTTATTAATGATTTTACTTTAATTTAGTAAAAAACCTTACATAAAATTACCACCATAACTATTGATCCTAGAAATAGAACTGTCCACTCTATTTTTAGGATTTTTATTTTTTTCTTCTTTATGTAAAATGAATATTATGATAATATTTTTAATATAAACTAATGATAATTATTTTTAAAGGAGATTTTATGACAAAAGAAACTCATTCAACTGGAGGCGTATGCATTTCTTTAATAATGTTAAATACAATTTTAAGCCTGTTCTTATTTCCATATGATATAGCTTATAAAATTTTATTAATAGCATTATTTTTTCATTTTTCTTATATAGGATCTCTATTTCCTGATATAGATCAAAGAAAATCTTCAATTAGTCAAATGTATCCTTTTCTTTCAAAGCATATAGGTAGTAAATGTAGACATCGTGGCTTTACTCATAGTTTACTATGTCTATCTTTAATAGTATTAACCTTATATATTATTTTAAATGTTAGTAACTTCAACATAATATTATTAATAATTTCAATAGGATTTATAGCTGGATATATATCCCACTTAACTTTAGATTTTTTAACTTCAGAAGGAATAGAACTTTTCTATCCTTGGAAAACTAACTTTAAAATAGCCAAAATTAAAACTGGATCAAAAACTGAAAAGATAATAAATAAAATACTAAAAATATTTAATTTTCTTCTTATTTTATATAATATAACCTTAATTCTATCTGATATTTTAGGAATAAACATATTAAATTTTATAAATAAAAGCACTCTATTTTGAGTGCTTTTACCTTTTATATAAAATATTTTGGAACAACATAATAAAAATTTCATAAACTAATATTATAAAATTGATTTTAATAGTATACAAGGAGTTTTGTTATGATAAGAAAAATTTATAATCCTAATAGATATTATGATGATTACAATAGATATAATTGTTACGATAGATATAATTGCTATGATGATGAGTATTGTCAAGATGATTATTATTGCAAGGAAGACTGTTATTGTAAAGATGATTGCTATTTAGAGATAAATTGCAATTGTTGCGATTGTTGTAAACCTGGACCAAGGGGTCCAAGAGGACCTCAAGGTCCTAGGGGTCCTCAAGGACCAAGAGGTCCTATGGGATGTCAAGGTGAGCGTGGTCCAATAGGTCCTATGGGCCCTATGGGGCCTATTGGACCTCAAGGTCCACAAGGTGATCAAGGTCCTGTTGGTCCTATAGGCCCTCAAGGTCCTCAGGGTGAGCAAGGTCTTACTGGTCCTCAAGGTCCTGCTGGTTCTCAAGGCCCTGAAGGTCCTACTGGTCCTCAAGGTGCTACTGGCCCTCAAGGTCCTGAAGGTCCTACTGGTGCTCAAGGAGATCAAGGTCCTGTTGGTCCTCAAGGAGCTCAAGGTCCACAAGGCCCTCAAGGTCCTCAAGGTGCTACCGGTCCTACTGGCCCACAGGGTCCTCAAGGTAATCAAGGTCCTGCTGGTCCTCAAGGCCCTGTTGGTCCTCAAGGTCCTCAAGGTGAACCTGGAGTGGATTTTGATGATACCTTATTAGTTAGTTATTCCTCATTAACTTCTCAAAATGTTAATGCTAATGGTATATTCACTTATAATATCCAAAATCCTAATGGCTCAACTTTTACAGCAATAACTGCCAATATAGCAAACGGAACATTTACAATAAATGAACCTGGAAGATATTTATTTATGTGGTCATTTAATTTAGATAACACAAATAATACCACAGCTAGCGCTATAGTATCTTTATTTAGAAATGGTTCTAGAGTATTTTTATCTGGAACTCCTAGAGTAGCTCCTGGTGAAATAGGCGTAGTAAATGGAAGTATTGCCGTAAATGCTAATGCTGGTGATGTATTTGCTTTAGTTAATAATTCTACAAGAAACGTTTTATCACAAATAATATCTTCACCAATTTCTGTAACTCCAGCTATCTTAGGAGAATCTACAGGAATAAATTCAGGAATAGGATCTTGGGTTCAAATAGTTAGAGTATCTGATTAATAAAAAATTGACTAAATAATTAGTTAACTTTAAATTATAAACCGCACATCAAAATATTAAAGATGTGCGGTTATTTTATAAAAAATTATTTTCTTTATCTTATTGCAGTTATTACATCAGTTTTAGCCGCCTTTCTAGCAGGAAGTATCCCTGCAATAAAACCTATAACTAAACAAAAAACAAGAATTCCTAAAATCAATGAAAAACTCGGAACTGATATTTTCTCTATAGGTTGTCCCATCATATTTTCAGTAATTGATTTTGCAACAGAATTTATTCCTAAAGTTGCTAGTACTCCAAGTATTATTGAAATAAATCCACCTGTAATAGAAATTGCACAAGCTTCACCAACAAATATTTTTATGACATCCCTTACACTTCCACCAATTACTTTAATTACTCCAATCTCCCTATTTCTCTCATAAATAGCCATATCCATAGTATTAGTTATTCCTAAAGCAGCTACTAAAAGTGAAATTCCTGCTAAGGAACCAAGGATTATATTGACACCTAGTAACATTGACCTTGTTTGTTTTTCAAACTCTTTAAAAGAACTTGTTTGGTATCCCATATTTCTTAATGTTCCCTCATAAGATTCTAACATTTCTTTATCATCTACCCTAACATCTATTCCTTCATATGTAGTAAGTTGTTCTTTTAAAAACTCTTCATCTACTAATGGCGCTCCCTTTATTATATCTTCAACAAGTTTACGCGAACCTTGTATTTCATAATTTTTCTGACCATTTCCACTTGATAAAATCCCAACAATATTACAAGTTATTTGTTTGCTTTTAAGAGGATTTCCTTTGTCATCAGAACCAAAATCTTCTCCTCCTAACTTTACTCTTTTTCCAATAAGTTTTTGAAATTCAGAATCATCTTTAACCTTATCTTCCCAAGAGTATCCTAAAAGTTCCTTAGCTACATCATAACCAAGTAATAATTCTTTGCTTCTATTTTTAGGTACTTTTCCAGCTAAAAGAGAACTTTCAGAAATTAAATTAGCCTTATCATTAGCTAATATTCTTGCATAAGTCTGATTTTTCCCATATTTTATTTGAGTATGAGCATACCTCTTAGGAATAACTTCTGAGAAATATCCTAATTTATTCAACTCTTCAACATTTTTATCTGTTAACTTAGTTTTGGTGGTACTATCTTTATTATCTTCAGTTTCTGATTTCCAATTAGGATAAATACTTATTACTGAAGTATCCATTAAACTTTCCATTTCATAGGTTAAGTATCTTTCAAAACCATTTGTTATTGAAATTATTATAAAAATTGCAAGACACCCAATTATTACTCCCATCATAGTAAAAATTGTTCTTGTTTTTCTTTTCCACATATTTCTCCATATTATGGATAACAAATCATTAAACTTCATAAATTCTCACCTAAAATCCGAATAAACTCTTTATTAATGATATTAACCCTAATTTATTCTTTTTTGGTACTGTCTCTTCCACAGGCATCATAGCTGGTATAATACATGAACTTGTTGAATTATATTTCTTACCTGTAGTATCTTCATAAGTAACTTCAATGGAAGCATTTCTTTCTTCTTCAGAAGGAGTTATTGCTACATCCATATATTCCTCCCCTTCTACATCAATAGTTCCTATATTTTGTTCCATGACCTCAGTGCCTATAGTAACCTTAGCATTTACATTTTTTATTTTTGTTTTACTATCATTCCTTAAGGCAGCACTAATAGTACTTTCAGTTGGAGTAACTCCACTTATACTTAAACTTGGAGTGTTCTGAATCATTACCCCTATAACTTTTGTTATTTCTTCTTGCTCTTTTCCTTTTTCATTAAACATAAGGCTAGTAACAAAATTGTGTACACCAGCTTTTATATTAGGATCACTTGCTAAAGTCACGCTAACATATTTAATATCATTACGTGCAATGCTTCCTACATATATTTCATTTGTTGTCCCAACTGGCATGAATCCATCTAGTGTTCCTTTTCCCTCAACATTTACAATTTTAAGAGAAACTCCATATAGACTACTTCCACTTATATTTTCAACTTTAAAGGTTAATGTAAATGGTATTCCTGGCTCTATAACTTCTTCATCTATTGATACTGAACTTATTATTAAATCCTTTGATTGAATATTGCTTATTTGAGTATTTAATTGCTCTCCCCCACTTGAATTATTATTTTCACTGTTATCACTTTGATTTTGAATTTCAGATAGTGCATTAGAAACCTTATCTGTAAAACCTAATGCTTTTTGTGGAACTGATACAGTCGTCAATATTGTAGTTAAAGCTAAAACTAAACCCAAATTTCTTTTTTTCATAATTTCTCCCCCTAAATTCACCTAATTTATATAAATATTAATTTTAATTATTTTATTAGCAAAGAAGACCATCTTCCATTTTTATAACTCTATCTGCGTATTCATAAACCACTTGTGAATGAGTTACCACAACAAAAGTTGTATTAAAATTTTTATTTAAATCCTTTAATAAATCTAAAATTTCTATGGTAGTCTTACTATCTAAATTCCCCGTAGGCTCATCAGCTAGTATTACACTTGGATTATTTATTAAAGCTCTTGCTATAGATACTCTTTGTTGTTGTCCCCCTGATAATTCTGATGGTTTATGATTCATCCTATCAGCTAATCCAACCTTTTCTAGCATTGATTTTGCTCTTTCTATTCTTTCCTTTTTAGAAACTCCTGAAAAAATTAGTGGCATCTCTACATTTTCTAAAGCTGTAAGTTGAGGCATTAAATTATAACTTTGAAATATAAACCCCATATTTTTTCTTCTAAATAAAGCTAATTCATTTTCATTTAAGCCTTCAATATGATGTTCATTTATTACTATTTCTCCTTCATCACAAGGCATTATACCTCCTAAAATATTTAAAAATGTAGATTTTCCTGATCCTGACTCTCCTATAATTGCAGTAAATTCCCCCTTATTAATTTCTAAACTTATTCCCTTTAGAATTTCAACAGAAGTATCTCCAACCTTAAATGTTTTCTTTATATCTTTGCATTGAATTATCATTCTTCCCCCTACTTTAACATTTCATATTTACTTTTCTACTATGAAATTTTACAAATTATCACAATTAAGTATATCTTTATTAGAATTCGACTTAATAACAAATTAATTACTCTATGATGAATATTAAGTTAATAAATATTAAATAAAATATTAAAAGGCTTATGATTAGTATTAACAATCTAATCATAAGCCTATTTCTTAAAAAATATATTATTCTTCTAATAACTCTTCTATTAGTTCATCTAACTTTTCAGGTTCAAATGTAGGTGCAAATCTAGCAACAACTTCACCATTTTTATCTATTAAAAACTTAGTAAAATTCCACTTTATTTCTTCTCCTTCTGTAGTAAATCCTAAGCCTTTTAATTTATCATAAAATCCTAAAGATGTTTCATCTTCCTTTGCCATTGGAGCTTCTTTCTTTAAAAATTTGTATAATTCACAAGCATTCTCTCCATTAACCTCTACTTTTGCAAAGGTCTTAAATGTAGTTCCATAGTTTAATTTGCAAAATCCAACTATTTCTTCATTACTTCCTGGTGCTTGCTCAAAGAACTGGTTACATGGAAAATCTAATATTTCAAACCCTTTATCATGGTATTTTTTATAAAGCACTTCTAATCCTTCATATTGAGGAGTAAATCCACATCCTGTTGCAGTATTAACTATTAAAAGAACCTTTCCTTTATACTCCCCTAAAGAAACCTCATTTCCTTCAATATCCTTAACTTTAAAATCATATAGCATAATTAAATCTCTCCTTTTAATGTATTTTAATACCTTTTTAATTTATCCTATAAAAATTTTTTTAATACAAAAATACTGAAAATTTTTTAAAATTATATAAAAATTAACTAATTCCACCTTTAAAATATAAAAAACTTACAAAGAGATTTTGAGAATTAGTAGATGAATCCCCATATCCTTTGTAAGTTTTTACTTTAACAATTTTAATTAAAGAATTTAAAAATCACTTCCTGCTAAGTATCCTGTTGAAAATGCCATTTGAAGATTATATCCACCAGTTTCTGCATCTATATCTATAACTTCTCCTGCAAAATAAAGATTTTTTATAATCTTTGATTCCATAGTAGAGGCATTTATTTCTTTAACCTTAACACCACCAGAAGTTACCTGAGCTGCCTTTATAGTTAAAGTTTCTCTTACAGTAAGTTTCATCTCTTTAATATATGAAATTATTTTATTTTCATCTTCTTTTTTCAAATCACTAGCCCTAATCTCTGTTAATCCTAGCATTTCAAATATCTGTTTTAAAAAGTTTTGAGGTAATGTTCCTTTTAAATTATTTAATACAGTTTTATTAGGATTGCTTCTTATTATCTGTGATAATTCCTCCTTGGATTTATCACTTAAAAAGTCTAAGTTTAACTCAACCTCTCCTTGATCTAAAGCCTTAGTTATATAAGAAGATAATTTTAGTATTGCAGGACCAGATACTCCAAAGTGAGTAAATATCATATCTCCAAATTTCTCATACTTTTTCTTTTTTATTTTAGCTGAAACAACCACATCTTTCATAGCTACTCCTTGAAGATTTTTAACAAAATCTTCTTTAGTAACAAGAGGAATTAAGGCTGCATGAATAGGAGTTATTGTGTGACCATATTTTTCTAATATACCATACATTTCTCCATCTGACCCTGTATTAGGAAAACTCTTTCCACCTGTAGTTATTATTATTTTATCACCTAAAATCTTTTTACCTTGCTCTGTGATTATTCCTTTTATTTCATCTTCCTCAACTATAAAATCACATACCTTAGTATTGTATAAAACTTTTACTCTACAATCATTTAATTCATTTTTAAATATGCTTATAACTTCCTCTGCTGTATCGCTTTTAGTATATACCTTTTGATCTAATTCAACCTTATACTCTAAACCCTTTTTACTTAAAAAGTCTAAAAGTTGATAGTTTGAAAATGTATATAATGCACTATACATAAACTTGTTATTTGTAACTATCTTATCAAAAAACTCTTCTATTTCTCTATTGTTAGTTATATTACATCTTCCGCCACCAGTAAGTCTAAGCTTTTTACCGATATCATTATTTCTCTCTATAAGCACAACTTCATTATTAGCTGATGCTGTTAAAGATGCCATTATTCCTGCTGGGCCTCCCCCAACTACTATTACCTTTTTCTTACTCATTTGTTTCCTCCAAATTTTCATTTTGAAAATATATCCAAAAATTTATATCTTATTCTTTATGATTAACTGAAATTAAATTCTACTTTTAATAATTTAATTTTAAAAAATATATAAGTATTATACACTAAAAAAGGTGAGCAAAACTACATAATAATTTAACTCACCTTAATATTTTTACTTAACATCAATTACTTTATAATCTTTTAGTTCACTTAAATTATTAGTTCTATGAGAATAAACAAGTTCTAAAGAATTATTTGTATCAATATCTTCAAACTCTAATACGTACTCTCCTTCTTTTTCTGGATTTTCATAAAATCCTCCTAATATACTTTGCCCATATTTTTCTTCACCCGTTACTTCTCTTAGCTTTATATCTCTAAATAAAGTTAAAGGATTATAATTGCTCTTAAAATAGAATTTTATCATGCCATTTTCTCTTTTTACATCATAAAATCCACCTTTTAAATCCTCTTCATAATTAATTTCTCCTGGATACTTTATTCCTTCTCTTTCTGTAAGTTTAATATCCAAGTTTTCTCTATAACCTTCTCCTATTTCTCCATAAATAATCTTTATATCCTTGGCATTTTTAATATCTTCATATTTAACATTTGGGAAATTAAGTACAGATACCATTCTAGGAATAATAAAAGATGTATCCTCTACACCATTTCCATCCCACCACATATAAGCTTTTCCATCAACCATTAAATAAAAAACAGCATTTTCTTCAAAAGCTCCAAGGTCATTAAACCAAATTTTAGATTCCATAATGTTTCCTTCAATAAATTTAATCTTTATTTTTTCATTTATTATTTCATTAACATTTAATTTCTCAATGTTTCTAAAACTTGAATTAAAGTCTACCTTAACATCAAAATTACAACTTATATAAGTCTCATCATCTAAAACCTTTGTAGCACTTAAATTTATCTCCCCAAGCTCTTTAAACTTATTTTCTGTGGTACTTATTTCTGCCGTAAGAACTGCTGTATATTCATCTAAATAATTTATATCCGTCATTGAACTCCAAGAATTTATTCCGAAATTACTCATATCAACATCAATTCTAAAGTTATCTTCTTGAACCTTTTCTTTTAATGGCACAGGACTCTCAACCTTAACTCCTATTAATAAATCTGTTGGTGTTCCTACGATATTATCTATAGTAAATTTATATCCATCAACTTCTTTTGTCTCTCCTATATAATTTGTGTATTCCTCAAATCCTTTGAAAAATCCAAGTTCTTTATATATATCCCCTATTATTGGTATATTAGCTGCTATTACAGGCTTACTAATAACTCCTATTGTTAATATTCCAAAAGCTAATGTAACCGCAATGGCAGTTTTCTTAATTTTTTTATTTCTACTATTTTTTATAGTATTTTTAATCTTCTTTCTTATTCTCTCTTTTCCCATTTCCCCTAATTCTACATTGGCCATCTCTATTTCATTTATGTTTAAGTAATCTAAAGTATCTAAAATTTCTTTTGGATTCATTTTATACATCCCTCCCCATAAATTTAGCCTTTAATTTATTTCTTCCTCTAAATATCCTAAGGTTTATAAATTTATTACTTAACCCCATTTTTTTACTTATTTCTTCCCCTGTCTCTTCCAAATAAAATTTTCTTAAAAATATTTCCCTATCAGTATCTTTCATAGCATTTATTTCTTCAGTAACCATATTTAATTGCTCTTTATTATGAAACTTACTAACTAAACACTTTTCTTCTGATATATTAAGACTTGATATCTCTAAGGTATTAGAATGTCTCAATTCTTTCCTTAATATATCTATAGCTGTATATTTTGTAATTGCCAAAATCCAAGGATAAAATTTATCCTCATCTTTATTAAAATGATGTATGTTGTCCCATATTTTTAAAAGAACATCATTAACACATTCCTCACTTAACTGTCTATTATTTAAAACTCCATAAGCAACTTTAAAAATCACATCAGAATAACTATCTATAACATAATCTAAAGCTTTCTCATTTTTCTTTTTCAATTGCTTAAGAAAGTTCCCCTTGTTTATCATTTAATTCCCTCCTAAACCTGAAATTACTTTCTTATTCAATAATATATTCGTAAGTTATTTAATAACTATTTCACTTTTATCAAAAAATTTATAAAAAAACTTAATTCTCTTTTAGTAAATTGAAATTTTTACTTTGAAACCAATATTGATTTTTATATTAAAAATATACAAAATTATCATCTCTTTCACTCGTAATATTTACTTGCTAAATAAATTGATCATTAAAATCATTAAATATTATAATACTATGCATCTTAAAACTTTTTTGTAGAAATTTGGCACAAAGTTTATGTTTCATCATATTATTAATTCAAATTTATTCCTAAAGTTCTTAATAAAAAATTTTAAGCATATATTATACTTAGTAGTTTAATTTACGTTTTAAGGAGGTTTTCTTATGAATTCAATATTACCACAAGCAGTTAATCTATTAAGTTATATAAATTCTGGAGAAACATTCATAATAAAAGATCTTTTTCCTAAAATAATTTGGGATAAGCTATCATATACAGAAAAGAGAACCTTAGAATCCGCATTTTTAAAGCATATAAATAAAAAAGTTGATCTAAGAATTAAAGCACTTAATGAAATAAGAGAAGGACTAAAAGTTTACGAAAAACTTTAGAATTATATTTATTAAAATAAAAAAATAAGCAATTTAATTTCAAATTGCTTATTTTATACTTCTAAAAATTAATTTTTTTATTATTTAAAAAGTCTAAATCCTTTTAACTTTCTAAACTCCATATTATATTTATAACAAGCCTATTTCCAACTTTTTTAGCCTCTATCTTTTGTCCTTGCTTTTCTACTAATAGTTTAACTATGGCTAGCCCTAAGCCAGTATTTTGTCCTGTTCTCATTCTATCCTTAGTAAAGAACTTTTCAAAGATTCTATTTACATCCTTAGGTCCTAATTCTTCTGCTTTATTAGAAAACTCCATTACTATATATTTATTTTTCTTCTTTAAGGATATTTTTACTTCTCCTTCACCATGCTTTATGATGTTTTCAATTAAATTAGTAAATATTCTATTTAAAGCCTGTTTATCACCTAATACAGGTCCTAAGCCCTCTTCAATATTAATTTCTGGTTCTCCAAATTTATAATCTAAGGTTTCATAAAAAGCCGCAATAATTTCACCCAAGACTAATTCTAAATTAACAGGTTCAAATTTAATTTCATACTGATCTGCTTGTATTCTAGACAGTCCATAAAAACTAGTTATTAAATCATTTAAAACTAAAGATCTTTTTTCTATTATTTTTAAATATTCTTTTCTTTCCTCTTTATCTAATTTATCATCATTTAATAAATAAACATATCCCATTATAGAAGTTAAAGGAGTTCTTAAATCATGAGACATATTTGCAATGGCTTCTCTTAACTCCATATCCTTTTCCTTATAAATATTCTCCATTTTTCTTTTATCATCTATTAATGTATTTATCTCTACTATTAAATTTTCAATATTTTTATTTGGAAGTGATAATCTTAATTTTTCTATTTTCCCCTCACTATTTAACTTTTTTAACTCCAAGGTTAATCTATTTATTTCTTTAGTTTTTAAAATAAATATTATTAAAAGCACAATAAGGATTGTCAAAGACAATCCTATTATAAATCCTTCCAATATACCTCCTCCTTTATTTAACTTCTTGTTTTCTTATTACTAAAATTCCTAAAATTAAAAATACTACTGTATTTATTATTCCTACTATAATATTAGTTCCTATTATTTTTGTAGTTAAAACTTCACTGACTAAACTCTTTAAAGGATTAAATAATAAATAAGGATAAATTAAAGTGAAAATTCCTTCATACATACTTGATAATATAGAAAATATCATTGGTACTCCAGAAACAATACCTAAGATAACTACAACTGCTAACCCTTCCTTTTTAGTTATTATGGTAATAAAATCATATATAGCTAATGCACTAATATATATTGGGAATGCTATTAGTAATCTTAATATTACTTCCATAAAATCTGAAAATCCATTAGGTCCAACTAATCCTAAAGCATAAGAAGTTCCTATCATAGTTAATACTGCTGTTATTTCAATAACTAAAAATATAATTACCTGAACTATATATTTACTTAAATACACTTTTTCCCTTGATATACTTGAAGAAATTAAATTTTTAAGAGTATTTTCTTTATATTCTTCTAAAACTATATCTATAAACATAAGCATTATCCATGGAATAGCTCCCATAAAGTTAATTGTTATAAAAACTAATGCTGAGAAATCAGGTATTCTAGAATTTTCTAAGAAAGCATAATGCATAGCTATTCCAGCTAAAATTATAAGTAAATTAAATATTATACAAATTACAATATATAAAGGTCTTCTTGCTATCTTATAAAGTTCTGCTTTTATTAAATTAAGCATTATATTCACCTCCAATTAAATCTACAAAGTAATCTTCTAAGTTAACTCCTACTCTTTCTAAAGAATAAACTTCAACTCCATTTTCTACTAACGCTCTGTTTATTAATTGAGGTTCATCTAACTTATTATAAATCTTAATAAATCTATCAGGTAAAACTTCATATGAGTTATTATCTAAAACCTTTTCCAATATTACTGCAGCCTTTTTACAATCGTCAACTTTAATAAGCAAATGATTCCTACATTTCTCATTAAGTTCATCTGATGAAATCTCTTCTATTATTTTCCCATCCTTTAAAAAGCCATAACAATTTGCAAGTTGTGATAACTCTCCTAAAATATGACTTGATACTAATATTGTAACTCCATTTTTCTTATTTAAATTAATTAATACTTCTCTTACTTCTTTAATTCCCATAGGATCCATTCCATTAGTAGGCTCATCTAAAATAAGTAATTCTGGTTCTCCTAAAAGTGCCAAGGCTAATCCTAATCTTTGCTTCATACCTAATGAAAACTTTTTGAACTTTTTATTTCCCACATCTCCAAGGCCAACCATTTCTAAGATTTCATCAATAGATTTTTCTCCTACTATTCCTCTTTGAATTTTATAATATTCAAGATTTTGCTTTGCTGTAAGAAAAGAATAAAATGATGGAGTTTCTATTATATTGCCTATTTTCTTATGCTCATAAAGCTTTTTCTTTTCAACAATTTCACCAAAAAGTTCTATTTCTCCTGAGTCATAGTTAGCTAAGGATAAAATAATTCTTATTAAAGTTGTTTTACCAGCACCATTTTTCCCAACTAAACCATATATATCGCCTTTTTTTAAATTCATACTTAAATTATCAAGAATATTTTTCTTACCATAATTTTTGTTTAAATTTCTTATAGAAATTATATTTCCCAAAATCTTTACCTCCTAATAAGTTTTCTCTTTATCTTTCTCTATGTTTATATAATAAACCTTAAGTCTCAAAATACCTTAAAGAAAACCTTAAGAAAGTCTTAATTTTTCTATTAACTCTTAATTAAATGTATATTTAAAATATAAACTCCTCTATATTTTGATATTTATTCAAATCAACTTATTAAGAAAATTATGAATTATCAATATAACTAATCCATTTTAAATCCTACTCCCCAAATAGTTTTTATATAATCATTTTCATTATCTAAAAGATTTATCTTATTTCTAAGATTGCTTATGTGAACATTTATAGTATTATCATCACCTAAAAACTCCTCTTCCCATACTGTTTCAAATAAGTTTGCCTTAGTAAAAACTTTCTTTGGATTACAAACTAAAAGTTCTAATATTTTAAACTCTTTAGAAGTAAGTTGTATTTCCTCTTCCTTAACCTTAACTTCTCTACTTCTAGGTTCTAATATAAGATTCTTATATTTTATTGTCTCTACACCTTCACTTGAATTTGTTATTTTACTTCTTCTTAAAAGCGCTTCAACCCTAGCTAAAACTTCATTAACATCAAAAGGTTTACTTATAAAATCATCAGCACCTAATTTTAAAACATTTATCTTATCCTCCATTGCAGTTTTTGCTGATATAACTATTATTGGAGTGTTCTTTATCTTTCTAATCTCCTCTATAAATATTTCACCAGTTATACCTGGTAGCATAAGATCTAAAAGTACCATATCAAAATCAAAAAATTCTAAACACATCTTACCTTCAGATCCTGAAAATGCTTGTCTAACTTTAAACCCTTCCTTCTCTAAAATTTTACTCAATAAATTATTTATATCTATATCATCTTCAACTATTAAAATACTTTCTGAATTAATCATAATTTTAACTCCCCTAAAAATTAATTTATAATTGTATTTTTAAAACTTTCTATACCAAAATAATACCATAATACTATAGTTAGATTTATTTAAAATAATCTTAAATTTAATTTAACCCTTAATATAAAATAAAATTTATATATTAATATCAAATTAAAGATTGGAAAGAATGTATTCCATATAAAAGATAATAAATTTTCTATACATTGATATCGAATAAAACTTAAAGGAGCTGAACAAAACTTTAGTTTAAAACTTATTAATAAACAAGCTTTATTAAGTCTTTAATTCAACTCCTTATATTAGATATTTATGTATTGTATTTTAAAATAAATTTTTAATTTTATGCTCTTTGTACTGATTCTTCAACTTTATATTCTTTTCTTTTTTCTGTTTGATCAACTATTAATGCAGCAACTGAAGCCCCTGTTACATTTGTGGCAGTTCTTATCATATCAATTATAGAATCCACTGCAATCACCATTGCTAATGCTTCTATTGGTAATCCTAAAGCCGCTAACATTACAGTTGTTGACATTGTTGCTGATCCAGGTACCCCTGCTATTCCTATAGAAGATATTATAGCAGTTAAAACTATAAGTATATATGAATAAATAGTAAGTTCTACATTAAAAACATTGGCTGCAAATATTGCAACTATTGCTGGATAAAAACCTCCACATCCATTTAATCCAATTGTTGATCCAAGTGGTGCTACAAAGCTTGCTATATTTTCTGATACTCCTACACCTTCTACTAAAGATTTTATTGTAACAGGTAAAGTACCATAACTACTTTGGCTTGTAAAGGCTACAACCTGCGCTGGGAAAATTCCTTTAAAGAATTTTAATGGATTCATCCTTGCAACAAAGCTTATTAATGGAGTATATACAAATAAAAATTGAAGAAAGGCAGCTATATAAACAGCTAGTATAACCCATATTAATGACATCAAAGTATCCATTCCATTTTTAGCTGCTGCTGTAGCTATTAAGGCAAATACTCCATATGGTATTATTCTTAATACCATTTTAGTTATTCTTAAAACTATATCATAAGCTGATAAAATAAAGTCTTTAAATGGCTTTGCTTTTTCTTTATTAGTATTATCTTCAATAACTAACGCAATTGCTATAAACATTGAAAAGATAACTATTGGTATTATTTTATTTTCTACAATAGCTGCTAAAGGATTTGATGGTAGCATATCTATAAGTACCTTAGAAAAACCTGGTATTTCTCTTACCTTAAAATTTTCAGCCCCTATAAATTTTAAACCTTGTCCAAGATTTAAAGAACTAGCTACGATAATTCCTATAAGGGCAGCAGCTCCTGTGGTTCCTAATAAAACAGTAAATGTTTTTAATCCTATTGATTTTAATGTATCTAAATTTTCTAATCTAACAATACTAGTTATTAAGGATGTTACTACTAAAGGAACTACTATCATCTTAATTAAAGACATATAAGCCTTTCCTACTGTATCTAAAAATAATATATTCTCCTTAAATATGATTCCAAGTACTACCCCTAAAGTTAATGCTGTCAGCGTAGCAAATGAAAATTTATTTGTAATTTTTCTTATTTTATATATAGCATATGTTGCTAATATTGAAAGCACAATTGCTAATATTAATTTAATATTAATCATAAAAAATTTCCTCCTATAAAATTACTTTTTATTTAATATTGCTAAGCTTTTATATTAAAAGCCAAGCTTACAAAGTATAATTTTATTGTTATATGCTGGCCAGCAAAATATAATAAAAAAGCCCTCTGCCTCTGTAAATTACAGAGGCAGAAGACTATACTTCCACGGTTCCACTCTGATTAGATATATAATATCCATCTCTATTTAGGTACATTCATACCCTAACTCTATAATGGGAGTTCCCATAAACACCTACTTAATTCGGCACTTAAGCTCCAAGGGGCACTTCAATAATACTCATTACAGGTTATCTCAGCAAACTAACCTCTCTCTGTAGTAACTTATAATATTTACTTTCCCTCTTCAACGCATTTAAATAAATATTTTTCTTGTTTTAAATAATATATTATTTATTTTTTAAAGTCAACATATTTTTTTAACTTAAATTATTTCTTGACAGTTTCATATTTTAAATGGTATTATTATTAAGCAGTTGGTACGTATAGTGCTAATTCTTTTGTAGAGCTTGGTTTAGTCCTTCGCCGGATGCCAAGCTCTACTTTTTTATCCAAAATTTAATTTAAAGATTTTAATTGTGAATAATTATTATAAATATTAATTCTTAAAGAAAGTTCCTATATAAACAAATTAGAATTCCTATGCATATACTATAGCGATGTCTACATTACTATAGGAAGGGAGGCCTAATCAATAGGTGAATATTATCTAATGATTTTATACTCTTATTGAAGATTTTATGGAAAAAGATCTGTTTAATAATGAAGCCTTAGATGATATTATTTTTAGGTTATCAAAAAGTACTCTTTCAGATTTTTTCTATGAAAAAATTGGTGAACGAAACATGATAATGGGCGGGCTAAATTCTGATTTTTCTGGAGTAGCTTCTACAACCTTAACTGGCTGCTCTTTTCAACTTCAACAATTAACTCTTTTTAAAAGATTACTAAATGAAGGAGAATTAATTTTAGAATTTTTGCTTGAAAATAAAGATGAATTTAGAAATTGGTTTAATAACAATCCTTATGCTTATTTTAAACACTGTTCTATATTCAAAAACTCAACATTAGAAAAAGATTACTATAAAGATTTTAAATCTTCATACAATGAGCTAACCTCTAAGTATAATTTAAACTTGCTTAACTTCATATCATCTCTTATTTTTCTTTCTTCTTATAATTGTTGCATAAAGAAAAAAGCAAACTATGAAGAAGCCTTTGTTAAAGCAATTTTAGAAAACCATATAGATAAAGTCTATGAAAAATCTATTGATATAAAAAATTTTCTTGAAAAATTAGAATTAAAACCTCTAGAGTTTAAAGATGAAATAAGAAATTTATTAGTATTAATTTCATCTGAATCCTTATATTTTGAAGATATCCCATTAAGATTATTAGATTATGCAAATGCAACTGATATACTTACCGTTATAATCTTAATTGTAAACGTAAAAGAATACATTTCAGAAAGTAAGGTTATTCCTCTTAATCTATCTAAAAACTCTTTTATGAGTATAGAGGAATATAAAAAATTTATGAATTCTATAAGTGAATCCTATATTAGAATATATGATTTTGATGAAGAGGTTAGAAAAAAAATAGAAGAAGATCTTAAACTTTAAGTAAAAAGGCAACTAAAATTTTATTTAAGTTGCCTTTTTATAAGAATATTTATAATTAAAAGCTTATAATCTCTTCTCTAAGAGTAATATTATGTGATAGAATAAAAAAATATGACTTTTAAATTAGTAATTATATAATTTATCTTTATAAAGTTATTTTAAATAAATTAAAGGTATTTTTATTTAGAAAGGTGGTGGATACGTTACTATATTAGTTAAGTTTATAATATATAACTAAGACTTAGTAACGATTATTATGACACAAACTCAAAAAAACACTCAAATTTTCAAATACAATAAAGCAGAAAAAAGAAATAAAAATTTTATGTATATGGATTTTAGAAGAGGAAACTGCTATAACTGTGATTTCTCTTGTTCTAATTTTAGTTATGCAAGCTTTAGAGGTGCACATTTTAAATCTTGTGATTTCTTTGAATGCAAATTTGACTCTACAGAATTTATAGGTAGTAACCTTAAGAAAAGTAAATTTAAAAAATCTAAATTTAAAAATGTAATCTTTGAAGGTGTTAACTTAGATGGAGTTGATTTTTCAGGTGCTACCTTTGAAAATGTAATATTTATAAATAGTGATATAAGTAAAACATCTAGCATGAAGTTTAAAGAAGATGAAGTTAAAATTTATGAAGATATTCCATCTTTTGAAATTAGCTATTCTCTTAAGGAAGCTGCTTTAAAGGCTTTAGAAAATAAATACATAAAAAAATCTAGGGTTTTAGATACAAAAGAAGGTGAATTAAATACCTTAAGTTTAATTAGACTTCTTGAGAATCATAAAGAAAATATGCTTATAGAAGGTCTTAAACTTTCTGCTGAAAAAATAGATAGAGATTTCTGTACTTTAAGCTACATAGATAAAGCTATTACTAAGCTTAAAAATGAAGGTTTATTATAGGAATTTATGAATAGTTAGGATGTTATCAGAGAGACATAAACTCTCTCTGATAATATACAATTATACCTTATTTTAAATTTTCAAACTTAATCTTCATATAGATAAAAATTTAAATATCTTATCTAAATAATCATAAAGAATTTCATCTTTTTCAAAAAATCCCTCATGTTTACTTCCCTTAACTTCAATAAGCTCACAATCCTTAGCTACCTTTTTAAAATCATCATGAAATTTAGTGTCAACATAGGAATCAAACTCACTTTTAAATAATAAAATAGGTGTGTCAATTCTCTCTATATTTCTCTTTTTCATTAAATAATCAGTTGCCCTTGCGGCTTCTTTATACCAATGAATAGAGCCTCCACCTCTTCTCAAAATAGGATTTTCTAGGAGAAATTTATGGTATAAGCCATGTCTAAGTTTATCTGATGTTCCTGATGCCTCTAAATTCTCCTCTTCCTCAAAGGGTTTTTGTCCAAAAATAAAACTCTCTCCTTTTCCCATAAGAATTAAAAATTTAGCTATTAATTTGCATTTTATATGAGAGTATTCTCTTGTATTTATTCTAAACATTGGGGAATTTAAAATTACCTTCTTAAAATACCCATGATTATTTTCTAAAAATATAGTACCTATAGCTCCCCCCATAGAATGTGCAAATAAATATAAATTATTATTAAACCTTTTATCTTTTAATACAATCTCATTTAAAAAAGTTTTTAAATCTTTAACATAGTAATCAAAGAATTCTACATCCACCTGTGTATTACAAGATTTACTTAAACACCCTGATCTCCCATGACCTCTATGTTCCATTATATAAACTGAAAAACCTTCATTTAGAAAATAGTATATTATTTCATGATACTTCTCTATACATTCCGAAAACCCATGACATATAACTATTGCTTTATTCGATTCTTCCACTATGTATTTTTCATAATATATATTAGCAAAATTCTCTCCTTTAAAAGTTTCACTATTTCTCATCCTATTTAGCATATTTTCAACTATTTCTACATCCTCTTTTTTCTCCCCATATTTATAAATATATTTTCTATTTAAAGTTTTACACATAAAGTTCCCCCTTTTTATATGTTCATAGATTATATATTTTCCCTAAGATAATTATACTACTTATTAAAAATAAATATTTATAAAAGGTTAAAATCAATTAAAGGCTTTATGCTATACTATCTATATAAAATTGAATAAAAAAATAATTTTTCTACAATCTAAATATAAGGGGTGAATTTAATATGTTTAGACATATCTTAGAAGGTGCTATATGGATAATAAATGCAGTATCAATAATGGTTCTTTTATGGGGAGTTCTCTTAACTGTAAAGAATTTTGTTATATCTGAAATAAAATCTAAAGATAGAATTGAAGCTGTAAAAAAGATTACTATTGTCAAAAATTGCTTAGGAACTTATATATTACTTGGATTAGAAATTCTAATATGTGCTGATATAATTGAATCTATATTAAATCCTACTTTCCACGATATTATAGTTTTAGCATCCATAGTAGTAATAAGAACTGTAATTTCTTACTTTCTTAATAAAGAAATAGAATCTAATAAGGAGCACCTTGAAAATTAAATTCTAGATTATTATGAAGGAAGTGATTTCTTTGGTACACAAAACTTTAGAATGGTTGATTCTTATTTTGCAAGGAATATCTGTTACAGTAATTATTTATGGAGTCCTACTAACTATATTTAAATTCTTCAAAATTGAATTTTCAAAGGAAAATAGAATATTAAAGGTTAAGGCATTAAATAAGGCTAAAAACTTTCTTGGTAGTTATATATTATTAGGTTTAGAAATATTAGTATGTTCAGGTATTATATTATCCATTTTAAAACCTACATTATATGATATTTTGCTTTTAGGATCAACAGTTACACTAAGAACTGTAATCTCTTACTTTCTAAAAAAAGAACTTAAATCAAGCAATGGAAATTCTAATTTAAAAGAAGAAAACTCTTAAGGAGTTTTCTTTTTTATTTAATAGGTTTATATTAAAATTTATTCATAATTATACTATTTCTTAAAAAGTAGCAATATGTATTAAATAAGCAATTATTGAGGTTAAATTAAATGAATTTAAATTATATTTTTTCCATATTTATTTTGTATTGCAAAGATTTATTATCAATAAAATTTACCAAAGTATTATTTAGCTTTTTATACTGTCAAATTATTCTTTTAATAACTACTCCAAATAAGCATACTACTAAACACAAAAATAAAATTAATATAAAAAATTTTTCACATATATATAATCTATCAAAAATAAAAAATAAAGATAATACTCCTTCTAATAAAATAAAGGTATCAATTATTCACCTAAAAAACTCTACTTATCTACAAAATATAAATAACAATATTTTAGAAAATAAAGCTAATTTTAAAATATTAGAAGATAAACTTCAAGAATATAAACTACCTATTTTTTTAAGCCACCTCTCCATAATTGGTGTCTTTAAGGGAGGTGTAGAATTTCCTAAACATATTACCTATATAGATTCGATAAAAAATACTCTAAACTTATGTTCAAGTTCCTTAATTTTAGATGCATCTAGTAGAAAGTCTGGATTTTTATATTTAGATGGGTACTTAGAAATAGATTTAACATATTCAACACCAGAAAACAACAAAATTCCTCTTATATCTAAACTAAATAACTATGTAATTAGAATTCCTTTTAATAGTTCTATTCACATTAATTTTATTTATCCATTAATGGGGAATAAGGTGTATTTTAATGAAACTAACATATCTTTAAAAGAAACAAAATTTACTACTGACATAAAATCTAGCAACATAAAAGTTATAGAAGACTGTATTCAATTGCACAAAACCTTTAAATTCTCCATAATAGCTAATTATTCTATTGAACTCTACGATTTTTTATAAAATTTTTAAAGTTTCAACAATAAAAACAGAACCTTTTAGGATAAAATAGAATACTATATAACATAAGGTCATTAATAAAAATTTTATATTATGAGGTGAAATTAAATGAGTTCATGTTGCGAAAGAAGATTTCCTGTTTGTGCTGATGATATAGATGTAAATGTTGATAATTTTGATACAACACTAGGTACAGCTCCTGTAACTGTTGGAAATGCTAAAGCTCTAGTTAGGGTTGCTGCTGTAAATATAAATCATCCTTTAACTGATTCAATTGTAATTCCTGAAGGATTTTATAGTATAAAAGGAATATCTAGAAGATTAGTTTTAACTCAATGTTATATCGTTCCAATTTCAGCAACTCCAGTAACAAGTGGTCAACTTTTTGTTGAAGGATATATTTTAAAAAATGTTCAATACGCTACTCCAAGCGCTGATCAAAATGCTGCTGACCCATGTGAAGATTGTGTTGTTATGAGAAATGACTATAGAGATTTAACAGCAAAAATTAACTTTAATTTTTCAGTTCCAATAACTTTAACTAATGCTAATGTAGTTACTCCTGTAACTGAAACAGAAAGAGCATTATTAAAAGACTGTATGAAACCATGTGATAATGGTACTATGAGTGAATCTGATTGTGAAAGATTATTCTCTCAAGCAGTTGTATTACAAGAACCATTCTCTTGTGAATTAGATAGATATACTATTAATGAAGCTGTTATAAGCAAAACAAATTGTTCACTTACTAACGAAGATTTATTTGATACAGTAGTAGAAAAATTAAATCTTAACTTAGTAATTTCTATATTCCAACTTAGACCTGTTACAGTAACAGTTCCTGGTATTCCTGCTGCTTTAGCTGATGAAGTTGAATAGACTCTAAAATTTAATTAATTTATAAAACAAAAGTACTGGCATAAAAATTCCAGTACTTTTATTTTGTCTAAAAAGACTTCAACACTTTTTCAAAGGCTATTCTTTCACTTCCATCCCCTAAATATATTATTCCACATCTTTTAAAATCATTTTTTACTACTGCCCTCTGCATAGAAATATTATCTCTATGAGTATCTATTTTTATGCTAAAAATCCCTTTATTTAAAGCCAAACTCTCTGCCTCTTTTATTAATTCTTTGAAAATTCCTTTTCCCTTGTATTTTTCATGAACAGCAACCCTATGCATAACAATATACTCTTCATTAGTAATCCATTCCCCATTAAATATTGAATTATAGGTACTTTCACCATCTAAGGATATTACAGTGGTAGCAACAATTTCATCTTTATTAGTTAATACATAACTATTTCCACTTTCTATATCTCTTCTTAAATCTTCCTTTGCTGGATATCCATCTTGCCATTGATCAACCTTAGTTTCTTTAAGATATTTTTTCGATAATTCTATTATTTCCACAATCTGATCTAAATCAGATATATTTGCTTGTCTAAATTCCAAATTTACTCCCCCTAATTTCTAAAGTTTAAATGAAATTTTATATTAAAACTCCTATTTTGTCTACCTTAAAATAAAATTTATCTTAATTATAAAAAATCAACTATTAAATCTCAAAAATTAAATTAATCTTAATAACATATAATTATAAAAAAAACTCTTAAATATTAAAAATCAAACTTAATCTTAAGAATGTAAAAATCAACTCTTACTATAATATAAAAATAACTTATTTTTGTCTCTTATACTATTTTATCTTTTAACTATATAATAAAATACTCCCTTTATAGTAAAAATTTAATTATTACTACAAAGGGAGTTTGTAAGAATACTAACTTTTATATTATTTAATAGCTTTTTTATTATTACATATTCTTAAAATAAAATATCCTAAGAATATAACTGTATATAATATTACAGCATTTAAATTAAAAACTTTCTTATTAAATAAGATTAATATTATATGTAAATACACTAGAAAATAAAAAGGATATGCCCATCTTTGAACCATTTTCCATTTACTTGGTGACATAGTAACTCTTACTTTCTTAAATGATGTTATAAATAGAGGTATCATTATTATAAATGCTATTAATCCTACTATTATAAAAGATATGTATAAAATGCTTAATGGCTTTCCACTAAATAATCTTACTAAGAACTTATAAGTATAGATTATAAAATGAGGTAATATAAGTATAGATGCTAAAATTGCCATTTCTGCTCTAACTCTTAAAAGTTTTTTAGTAATTCCCCATTTCTTACTTAAAGCTCCTGCAAACATTACTAAAATAAATAATGCTGTTGATACAAAGCCTTTCATAAAGCTTCTTTCTAAAACAAATATAATTCCTTCTAATTTAAAGCCTGTCCATATTTTAAAAATCTCATATGATGTAACTACTACTGATATTAAAGTAGCCAACATATAAAAATATTTAGATTGCTTTTTAAAAATGTTGTTTAGACCTACTGTTAAAATTATTACTGCTATTAATGAATAAATTAGATATTCCATTGATTTCTCCTTCCATATGTTACTGACAATCATTTTCATTTAGAATAATACTATACAATTCATTAAAAGTCAATTAAAAATTTAGAAATATTATTAATAAATATTTATTATTTTTAATTTAATTATCATAAAATATAAAAAAAGATGGATAAGTTCTTTAATCCACCTTTTTTCTACATAAATAAAATTACCATATTTAATTTTAAAAAAACTATTGCTTAATCTAAGCTATAAAGTTATATGAAAATATCACACACTCTAACTTATTTTTTAAAACTATTGTTTAATCTATTCACATATACTCTCTTCAACAATTTCAACTTCAATATCCTCTTTGCCTAAACTCTTATTTTTATATGACTTTTCAGATAAAGCTCTTAAAACAAGACCTAAAGCCATAAGGATAACAGGTCCACCATAAGTTTTTATTATTAAAATGGTTGCCTCTTTCCCTGAGCTTCCAACAATATCTTGAAGGCCAGCACCAAAGAATCCTGCACAGGAAAGTACTAAAGCTATTCCTGCAACTGTGTATGCTAAGGCATCACTTTTAAAAAATTTAAAGTCTAAATCTTTATTGTGTTTTCTAAAGGATATAAATGCACATATTAATACTACATATGGAACCACAACTGCTAGAGATGATAAATCTGTTAATAATTTAAAGAAATCATTAATTGATCCTATTCCTAATAAAGGTATTGATATTAATACTACTAAAATTGCACATTGTGTCCATAAAGCATTTACTAAAGTTCCGTCTTTTCTCTTTTTAGTTAAGAAACTTGGGAATGTTCCCTTTGGCACTTCTCCAAACATAGCTCTTATTGGTGATTCCATCCAAATTATATAGGCTGCTATTGATGTTATTAAATTAATAGCTGCATATACTTGTACTATAACCTTACCATTTATTCCAAAATTATTAGCTAATATATAATATACAACATAACCTGCATCTTGAATTCCTGCCTTTTGTAAAACTTCTGGTGATGCTATAAACTGTATAGCTACAGAACCTAAAATGTATGAGAATGCTATTAAAGCTGTTGCAATTATCATAGCCTTTGGAAATGTCTTTTTAGGATTTTCAGTTTGCATTATATAAGTACCCGCAACTTCTGATCCTGACACTGCAAATAATAACCATGAGAATGTAGAAAAATAACTTACATTAAAATCAGGAATTACATTTTGAACTGTAAATTCTGTAGCAGAAGGTGTTCCCATGAAATATCCCACTATTGCCATTAATATAAAGATAACAGTTGCCCCTAAAGTAAATTGTCCTCCAAAGTCAGCAAGTTTTGAAAACTTACTTACCCCTATTGTGGCTATATATGTCATTGCTATACATATTACAATTGATAAAATAGGTAATAAATATGCATTAGAATCAGTAAATATATTTCTTCCAAGTATTGCCCATGATGCAGCTACTGGTATTCTTGAAAAAACCATTTGTAAATAAAATAATATTCCTATGAAATAAGTCCAAGTTCCCACAAAAGCCCATTTTTCACCTAAAGCTTTATTTATCCATGAATATATTCCACCTTCTTTATCTCTATTTGCTGAAGCCATTTCTGCTATTATTCCACATAAAGGTAAGAAATAAAGAATAGATACTATTACCCACGATGGAATAGCTGCTGGCCCTAAATACACAGCATTACTTGCTATATTACCAAAACCAAATGTTGGTACGAAAATAAGCATTACCAATGCCCATAACTTTATTTTTTTATCCTTTCCCATTTTAAACTCTCCTTAGCTTGTATTTTTAAACTTTGTTCAATATTTATTAATTTTTAGTTCATATTTATGTTAAAATTATACTACGACTATAATAAATATACAATACTTATTTTGAATAAAATCGCATATTTTTGTATATTTATTTATGAAATCGTTATTTTAAACCTAATTTCTTATTTTATTAAGTATTTTACCTAAAATATGCTTATTTTTATGTATTTTTTGTATAATTTTAAAATAAAAAATGACTGTATATATAATTAAAAACTAATTAAATATATCTATAATCATTTTTAACATTTTTATTAGTTTTCTTTATTTCTTAATTAAACATCTGATTTATTCTATAGGTTCATATATATTCCAACTTATTTATATATTTAAACTTTCTAAAAAAATATTTATAACCTGCTATTCTTTCATAATATATTTAAAAGACTCTCTCAATATTGAAAGAGTCTTTTAAGTACACTATGAAAAATTTCATTCTAAAATTATTTAATTGGGTATATTATAAAATTATTTTAAACTAATCTTTTTAATTTAAGTTATTGGGTATTTATAACTTAATTATTTCATTTATCCGATTTACATATATTAATTTTTACTGTTGTTTGTTTATTAAGTTTATATAAAAAGTCTATTGTATTTATGCCTTTTATTATTTGCTAGCTCTAATAATTAGAGCTAGCACTTATTGTATTTTTAATTATTTTTTTACTATAAAGCTAATCTTTTATTAGAATGCAGCTTTGAATATTTCAACGATGTCTCTTTCGTTACCTTTTCTTGGGTTACTAAATGCATTACCATCTTTAAGAGCCATTTCAGCCATGTATCCGAAGTCTTCTTCTTTTACTCCCATGTCTCTTAATTTTGCTGGTATTCCGATATCAGTTGATAATCTGAACATTGCATCTATAGCTTTTTGAGCAGCATCCATTACTGATAATCCTTCTATGTTTTCTCCCATGAATTCAGCTATATCAGCAAATTTTTGTGGGTTAGATATTAAGTTGTATTTACATACGTGTGGTAATAACATAGCGTTAGCTACTCCGTGAGGCATATCATATAATCCGCCTAATTGGTGAGCCATAGCATGTACATATCCTAAGTTAGCATTGTTAAATGCCATACCAGCTAATAATGATCCATAAGCCATGTTTTCTCTAGCTACTAAGTTTTCTCCTAAAGCAACAGCTTGTCTTAAATTGCTTGATATTAATTTTATAGCTTGTATTGCAGCAGCATCTGTTACAGGGTTAGCATCTTTTGATACGTATGCTTCTACAGCATGAGTTAAAGCGTCCATTCCTGTTGCAGCTGTTAATCCTGCTGGTTTTCCAACCATTAACATTGGGTCATTGATTGAAACTAAAGGTAAGTTTCTCCAGCTTACTATAACGAATTTAACTTTAGTTTTAGTGTTTGTTATAACACAGTGTCTAGTTACTTCACTTGCAGTTCCAGCTGTAGTGTTTACTGCTACTATTGGAGGAAGTGGATTTGTTAAAGTTTCTATTCCAGCATAGTCATAAAGATCTCCTTCGTGAGTTGCAGCTATACCTATTCCTTTACCACAGTCATGTGAGCTTCCTCCACCAACTGTAACTATCATATCACAGTTTTCGTCTTGGAATATTTTTAAACCATCTTTAACATTTGTATCTTTTGGGTTTGGTTCAACTCCATCATAATAAGCAACTTCGATTCCTGCTTCTTTTAGGTATTTTTCAGTTAATTCAACTGCTCCCCCTTTTAATCCTCTTAAGAATTTATCTGTAACTATTAAAGCTTTCTTTCCACCTAATATTTTACATCTTTCACCAACTACTGATATTGAGTTAGCTCCCATAAAGTTTACACTTGGTACTAAATAATCGTACATTCTCATTTCATTTTCCTCCATTTTCAAACATTTTATATCTATTAAAATATATTTTAAATATTTAATCTATTATATAAGTTAAATATTATTAACTTTTTATTACTTATTATTAAAACAATCTACTGCCGCTTGTGCTATAGCCATGTCTTCTTCAACTGTTCCACCACTTACACCAACAGCTCCTACTACTTTTCCATCAACTATAATTGGGAACCCACCACCAAATGGTACTATTCTACAATTATTTGTTAATTGAAGACCATAAAGACTTTGTCCTGGTTGAACACATTCTGCAATTTCATGACTTCCTTGCTTTAAACATGCAGCTGTATAAGCTTTGTTTATAGCTATATCAATACTTGTTAAAAATGCATCTTCCATTCTGTGCATAAGCATTAAATTAGCACCAGCATCAACTGCTGCAAATATAACTGGAACATTCATTTCACAAGCTTTAGCTTCAGCAGCTTTAGCCATTTCTTTAACTATTTCTAAGCTTAATTCTTTTACATCGTTTAATTTTTTCATATTTTTCTCCTCCTTTTGGTTAATTATTTTTCTTCATAATATCTTGCTAATGCAAATAAAGTATCTGATAATCTATTTATATATTTTTTAATTTCTTCTCTTAATGGCTGTACTTCGTTTAAAGCAGTCATTATTCTTTCTCCTCTTCTAGCTACAGTTCTAGCTACATGAAGAGTTGCTGAAGGTTTATTTTTACCTGGTATAACAAAGGCAGTTAAAGGCCCTGCTATGCCCATGTATTTATCTATTAATTTTTCTAAATACTCTATATTCTCTAATTGGATTTTATCTTTTAAAAGCTCAAGTCCTTTTTCATCACTAGCAAGCTCGGCTCCTAACATGAACAATTCCTTTTGTATTTTATTAAGTATTTCCTTCTCTTCTTCATCAGTTAATTCAGCATAAGCAAGACCTATGAAAGATATTAATTCATCTATTGTTCCATACGCATCTACTCTTAAATCACATTTATCTACTCTACTTCCTCCGAAAAGAGAAGTTGTTCCTTTATCACCAGTTTTAGTGTAAATATTCATGCTAAACACCTCTTCAATTTAAATATTTTTTAAAGGCATCCCCTTAACTAATCTTGCTCCATTAGCTCCTAAACTTCTTAAACAGGTATTTCCTTCTTTTAAGTTTATAAAGAATAAAGGTTCTTCTTCCTTTAACTTATTAATAGTTAAACTTACATCACCTTTACTATTAACTCCTATTCCAACTGAAAGTTTAGAATCATTAGCAGCTAAATTAGCAAGTTCCTTAGCATCGTTTAAATCTTTATTTTTTAATATGAAAGGGATTCCTTCTTCTTCCATTCCCCATAGAATTTCTTCTATATCCACTTCATTTATTCCTAAAGAACAATATACAAATATACTTGGATGATTATAATCCTTAATCATTTTCCTTGACACCCTTTCTGTCAAAGGCTAATACTAGTCCAGTTGCAACTGCATTTCTTGGACCTTCACATCCTCTTATATTTCCTCTTCCTGCAACTACTCCATAATGAGATAAGGCATCTGTTACTAATTCAGGAACCTCAAAGTCTAATGATGATCCTCCAACTAAAACAACGAATTCTATATCTCTTATATTTCCTGTAGGTGAAACACTTTTTAAGGCTCTTAAACAGTTAATTACAAAAACTCTTTCCTTAGCAGTTTTTCTAACATTTTTAATCTTTTCTAAAGAATTCTGTCCATCTACCGGAATAAGCATTCCCTCTTTAATAATTACAATCTTAGCAAAAACTGAAGAATCTAAAGGTTTTTCAAAGAACTCTACAGTTCCATCTTCATGTCTTATATGGAACAAACTCTCAACCTTAGCTAAAGGATATTTCTTTATATCCTCTGCAAGTCCAAAGTCTTCTATACCTAATTCTGATTTAATAAGCATAGTTACCATGTTTCCTGCACCAGCTAAATGTATTGATGTTATTTTACCTTCTTTATTTATAATAGAAGCATCTGTAGATCCAGCTCCCATATCTAAAATAGCTAAAGGAGTATTTGTACCTGGAGTTGTTAAGGCTCCTCTTATTGCCATGTCAGCTTCTACTCCACCAACTTCTACTGGAACACCTAACTTTTCTTCAAGTTTATTAGCTATTATTTGCATTTGAAGTTTATGAGCTTTAACCATTGCTGCTATTCCAACAGCATTCTCCATTGAAAACTCTTTTGCAAGTCCACCCTTAACCTTTTGAGGGATAAAAGTATCTACTGCTAATAAATCCTGAATCTTTATATCTGAAATGCTTTGATTAGTTAAATCAGCCATAACTTGTCTAACTTTTTCAAGCATTCCTCCAACATTAGAACCAGCATCTCCTCTTAAATCTTCTATTGGAGAACAAAGGCTAACAGCCTCCATTATTTTATCTGCTCCCTCTTCAACATCCACAGACTCTTTTCTTCTCATTCCTGTTATATTAATCTTACCAGCTGGTATTTTCTTTTCCTTAACATCCCCTTGAGGAGTTTTTATTACAACAGCTGATCTATTTCCTATTAAGGCTCTTGATACAGGAACAATCATTTTTGTCTCTTCTGGACTTAAGTCAAAAACAGTAGCTATTCCATATGGATTTGATAGCTGTCTTATTACTGAACCTTGTGGTGCTACTTCAACAGCTGCTTTCATATCTACAGGAACCTTTTCTAAAAGAGAAACTTCATCAACTATAGGTATTTTTTTATCTAATCTGTTATTGATTAATACTCCATCATCCTTTTGAACAATGGCAGCAGTTATATTAATACCTCTTCTAGTTGCTTGATTTATTCTAAATACAGCCTCTAAAAAACTTATATTTCCTAAAACCAATGGAATAAAAGCATTATCTTCCTCTTTGATTTCATCAATATTTAAAGTTTCTAAAGTTTCTAATCTTATAGTTTTACCTATTCCTACACCTAATCCTCCTGGAGTAGAAGGGTTATGTCCTATCATTGTTGATTCAGTTATTATTGTTTCAGTTATTGTTTCCATAGCAACATCCCCTATAACAGGTGCTGCTTCGTTAATTCTAACTAAATCTAAATCTTCTAAAGTTAAGTTAGCTTTCTTTAAAGCTTGGTTTAAAGAAGCTATTACCCCACTTATATTTTCTTCCGTTCCTTTGATTCCTGTAGTGGGAATTATCCCACTAGACAGAAATTCAACATTATTTTCATAAACCTTACCTAAAGCAGTTTCTGTAGAAGAGTTTCCTATATCAATTCCTGCTATGATTTTCATCTTTTCACCTCTGATTTTACTCTTCTATTCTTAATTTATTTCTAGTTTCATATACTTCAGCTGCTTCTCTAACAAAATCAGCATTAACTTTAGCATCATATTTTGTTTCAAGTTCATCAGCTATTTTGAATAAATCTTCTTTTGTTGAACGATATGGTCTTAAAGCATTGTACATCTCTAATATTCTATCGTCTGGAACTCTTATAAGCTCCGCAGCTCTTCTAAAGTTTCTAGCTATAGCATCTCTGTTCATGCTTTCAGCTATTTGAGCTTGCATTTCTAAAGTTTCTGGTGAAATTCTTATATCATCTGCATTGATTTCTCCACTTAAAACTTTTTCTAAAGTTATATCTTCTAAAGCTTTTCCTGTAGGAGTTTTTATATCTCCTTTTCTCTTAGAAGTTAAAGGATAATCTGCAGCAGTCATTCTCTTATTTTCCATGATTTCAATCCTTTCTAAATTAAAACTTAACTTCTAATTGAACTGGCTTTTTACCTGGTTCAACGTGTTTAGTTTCTTTTATGTGTAGTAAAGCTGCCTTTGCCATGAATTTAGGTCTAACCATTTGGTCATTTTTTACTGGTACTGGTGTTGGTGACTCACCTTTAGCATATTTAGCAGCATTTTTTCCGATTAATCTATATGTTTCTGGAGTTAAAAGCGGAGCTTGTGAGAATAATTCTAAGTTATTTAATGGTAATAAATCTTTTTGATGTATTACTGTAGTACCTTTTGATTGTATTCCTATACCTATTCCTGATCCACTTAAACAAGCTGCATCATGAGCTATAAAAGATACATCAGATGTTCTTAAAATTCTAACTACTCTTGCATGTAATCCTTCTTCTTCAATACCTGCTATAATTTCAAGTAAAGTTTCAGTATGAGGAACATCTACTATTGTTTTATTTTGATATTTTAAAAATGCAGGTGCTAATCCTATAACAACTTCATCTGATCTTAAACCAACCTTAGCTTCTCCAACTTCTTCAACTGTTATTTCTGGTATAAAAGTTCTTTCTTCCATTGTCATTCTCCCCCTACTCTATATCCTCTGGTCTCATTACTGTAGGAACTTTTTTGATTTCTTCCCATCTTTGACCATCTAGTCTATATCCTGTTCCAGGTCCCATATAGTCATTTACATCATTAACAGCACTTATAACATTGAAATCTTTATCTAAAATTGCTGAAGTTTGAAGATAATCTCCAGTAACTCTTTGCTTAAGCATGTTTAATAAGTTGTTTGCTATATCTTCCATACTATTTTTGCTTAAAGCTTTTATTATATCTAATCCTGTTATTCTTCTTTCTAACATTTCTTCTGCAGCTTTTAAGTCTTCAACTACATTTCTGTTTGGCATTTCCTTACTTCCGTGACAGTAAGTTGCAGCTTCTACTTCTTCATCAGTAACTTCTGGGAATCCTAATTCTCTAAAGATTATTTGTATGCATTTAGCTGCTTTATTTCTAACCTTTATAGTTTCTTCTTCTGTAACTGGTCTTAATCCACCGTCAACTTTTAAGTCTCTTTGAAGTATGTTGTAGTCATCAAAGTCTTCTGCATCAAAGTTTGATCCAGCAAACATGTTATCGTAGTTTGGAACTGCACTATATCCTGAGAATATGAAGTCTGTTCCTGGAAGCATTTGCATTAACATTCTTGCTGTTCTTCTTATGTCTGAGTGTGAGAATGTTTGGTCATTTGCTGATGCAACCTCTATATCAAGCATTGCAGCTATTAAGTTTTCTCCAAGAACTGCTCTTATTCCTGATGGAACTGCTCCTGTCATACCTATACAACTAACTGCACCATTTTGTAATCCTTGAACTCCAGCTCCCTTAGTTATATATATACATCTTGATTCTAAGTAAAGCATTGATCTACCTTCTGAGTATCCCATTAATGCTTCTGAACCTGAACCTGATGTAAATCTCATCTTAAGTCCTCTTGAAGCATAAGCTGATGCTAAGAATGCTTTTGACCATGGAGTATCATCTCCATCTGTAAATACTGATTCTGTTCCATAAACTGAAACTGTTTCTGCATAACTTGTAAGTCCTCTCATTCCTAGGTCAAGTTCAGTAGCTTCCTCAACTGCACATTGAGTTAAAACTCCTCCTCTACCTACTTGTGAACCTACTAAGATAGCTAATGCATTAAAAGGTGCATATCTAACTATACCTACTGTAGTTTCTTGCTCTGCAAATCCTCTTAAAGCAGCCTCTGCAGCATCTGCTGCTATTTGAACTGGGTTGTCTTTTACGTTAGTAACGTGACATTGGTTAGCAGGTGTTCTTCTTGCTCTCATTTTTTGAAGAGCCATCATCATTTCAACAACGTTCATTTCTTGAATAACTTCTACAGCCTTCATTGGTGTTATTGAAGTAGTGATTTTTACTATTTCATCTCTACTAACATTTATATCAACTAATCTTCTTGCTATTTCTTTAGATGAAAGTTTCATAGATGCTTCTGCGTCTTCTATATTTATAGCGTACTCTGCTATAAATTTATCTATCATATCAAACTCATCTCTTGATCTGCCGTCTAATTCAGTAATTATTCCATTTTCTATTTTTATTGATGATTTTGGATCATTTGGACTATCTAAAGCTATTAAGCCTTCATCAGCCCACTCTCCTATAAGTCCATCTTGGTTTACAGGACGTTCTGATAATACTTGGAATCTTTTAGATTTCACTTTAACGTCTCCTCACTTTCAAATTCAAATTCGTTTGTTAATTTTTTGTCTATGTCTAGATTTTAATATAATTTTAGTCAAATTCCATTGGAAAATCTTCATGTGTTATGTTAAATTTTTGTCGTATTTTAAATAAAAAAATAGGATTATTTTATCTTCACTTACGTAAAAATTAAAATAATCCTATTTGTATGTCATTTTTTTAATATATTTATTGATTTATAACTATATTTTCCTATAAAAGTTGCTTTATTTATAACAATATATTATCTTATATTATTTTTTCTTCTGTAACATTTCTCACAAAAATCTTATGTTTGTTAATTTAATAATTAATTATTCTTCTCTAAAGGCCTTAGGAGTTAAGCCTGTTATCTTTTTGAAGACCCTTATAAAATACCCACAATCATCAAAACCTAAGTCTAAGGATATATTGATTATAGGGTCTTTACTTTCTTTTAAAAGTTTCTTTGCTCTTTCTACCTTCTTCTCATTTATATATGTTATTACGGTTTTACCAGTTTCCTTTTTAAAAACCCTACTAAAATATCCTGGGCTTAAATTACAGATTGAAGCTAATTCTTCTAACTTCAGCATTTTATCCATATTGTCATCAATATACTTAGAAACCTTATCTACTATTTTCTCTTCATTTGTTAAGTTTCTATCTAGAGTCTTTTCATCACTATGACTTTTTACTCCTAATTCTATATTCTTATTTTCAATCTTATCCATAATATTATCAACAATTTCCATTAGTTTATCTGGTTTTATTGGTTTTATTATGTAGTCCGATCCTCCTAACACTAAAACTTTGTGTATAAACTCAAAATCATCATATGCTGTAAGCATTATTATTTCCTTGTTAGGATTTTCATTTTTTATAAGCTCTAAGGCTTTAATTCCATTTATTCCTGGCATCTTTATATCCATTATTATTATATCTGGATTAAATTCTCTATTTAATTCTAAAGCTTCTTTTCCATTTTTTGCTTCAATAATTTCTTTAACTCTTACATTCTTTTTTAATATAGAGGTTAAAACTCTTCTTTCTAATTGTTCATCATCAGCAACCATTATGCTAAACACAAAAATACACTTCCTTTATTTAAAGTTTTCTAGGTATTATAATTTCTACTTTAGTACCTTTTTTAACTTTACTATCTATATTTATACTATATTCTTCACCATAATAATGAAACATTCTCTTATTTACATTATTTATGCCGACTTTATCTAAATCTAGTTTATCTCTACTTTTTATTTCATTTCTAATTTCACAGAGTTTTTCAACTGATATTCCAACACCATCATCAGAAATAGTAATAATCATATCCTCTCCCCTACTCTTAATTGATAGGTTTATGGTTCCTCCCTGTTCTTTTTCCTCAATTCCATGCAAAACTGCATTCTCAACAAAAACTTGAAGTGCCATAAATGGAATTTGTACATTTGAATCCTCTTCATCAAAATCTATATTATATTGTATTCTTTCACCAAAACGAACCTTTTGAATTTCTAAATATGCCTTAACATGATTTATTTCTTCACTAAGTCTTACAATTTTATTAGCTTTCTTTAAAGTGTACCTTAAAATATACGACAAATTATAAATTACTTCTTGAGTTTTAGGGGCATCCTCTATAATTGCTAAAGATGCTATGCTATTTAATACATTAAATAAAAAATGTGGGTTTATTTGAGATTGAAGAGCTTTTAACTGACAAGCTTTATATTCTTCTTCAAGTTCTAGCTTGCTTCTCTCTGCCCTTGCAATTTCTATATTTTTTGTATAAATCTCATTTTGAGTTCTTTTAAGTAAGGCTTCCTCAACAATGTAATTGCTTACATGGGACATCATCTCTGAAACAGCTTTTATTTTATCAAAGCTAAGAACTGGTATCTTTTCATATGCATCAATAATTTTATCTTTTATTTCTGAATCATATTCTAACTCCTTAGTCAAAACAGCTTCTAATTCATGATCATCTGCATCCATTAATAAAACTTGTCCTACCATAACTGCCCCTAGATATTGTCCATCAATTATTATTGGAACAGCCACATCCACAAGACCTCTATGACATTTATATATGTAAAAACTTCCCTCTCTAGCAGCTTCTAATCCACCTCTTGAATCACATTTTTCACATAATTTCGAGAACTCTTTTTGTTCTCTTATTAATCTACAAAACTCACTACATCTACTATGCTTAGTAACTGGTATTCCTTTGTAATCTACTGTAATCATAGCAAACTCAGTTGCTTTAGCTATATCATCTTGTATTTTTTGAAAGGAATTAACATCTAAAATCTCTCTAATATCTAATAAATTTGCCATATTTCCTCCTCTTAAGAGCTTTAATAATATACACACTATATTTTACTATAAAAAAAATAATACTTAAAAACATAATATTAAATAACGTATTTTTAAATTTATAAGAAATTTATCATTTATAATTAAAAAAAATTATTATCTATATTGATCTATAGATAATAATTTTAAACTTATTTACCTTAGTTTATTAAAATATATTTACATAAACTAAGGCTCCACATATTGCTCCTATTATTGGTGCAACTATAGGAATCCAAGCATATTCCCATTTAGAACTTCCTTTTCTAGGAATTGGAAGTAAGAAGTGTGCTAATCTTGGACCAAAATCTCTAGCTGGATTTATTGCATATCCTGTTGGACCACCTAAGCTTAATCCTATAGCCCATATTAAGCATCCTACTATAATTACTTTAACACCATAATCTATATTTTGTGCTCCTATTCCTAATACAGCAAAAGTTAAAACAAAAGTTCCTATAAACTCTGTTAAGAAGTTTATTTTATGATCTTCTATTTCTGGAATAGTACAAAATACTCCTAATTTTGAATTTTGATCTTCTGTTTCTTCAAAATGATTATAGTAAGTTATATAAACAACAACTGCTCCTAAAAAAGCTCCTAAAAGTTGTGCAATTATATAAGGAATAACTTGAGACCATGTAAATTGGCCAACTATAGCTAATGCTATTGTTAATGCTGGATTAAATAATGCTCCACTTACACTAGTAAAAATAGCTGCTGGTATAGCAACTGCTAAAGCCCATCCAGTAGTTATAACTATCCATCCTGAGCTATTTCCCTTTGTTTTCTTTAAAACTACGTTTGCAACAACACCATCACCAAGTATGATAAGTAGCATTGTTCCTATTAATTCTGCTAATAATGATGCCATAAATTATACTCCCTCTATATTTATGACACAAATACAATTCTTTTTAATAAACATTTAATATTCTTTTAACAACAATTATACTATAATACACATGTTAAAAAATAGTCAAGCTTATAATTGAAAATTTCTTTTATTTTTAATAATTTTGTTAATTTGACTAAAAAACACTTTCTATTACAAGAAAATTTATCCATGTAAATATTTTAAATTAGTTAAATTTTCAACATTTTAATGTTCTTTTTCTTTTAAACTTTCTGAAATCTCATTTAACTTATTTTCTATTCTTTCTAATCTATTAAATGACTTTATTATATGTCTTACTATTTTAACTACTACATATGCAATTAAAATTATTAAAGATAGGTTTAATAAAGTAGCAAATATTCTAAAAAAATCTAATTCCATTTTACTCCTCCAGTTTACTCTTTATTTATATTAATATTCTAATTAATTTTTATGATTTTTTCAAATTTATAAAATTTGTACCATGATAAGAAAATTTATACAATAAATAGACAAGGGATTATATCAAATACTTATATTAAAATTTATAAGTTATTTTGATACAATCCCTTGTATTTTATATATTTAAAACTTGTCCAGTAGAAATATATTCTATTTTATCTTGTAACTTTTCCTCTAGCATTTTAAATGCTCTCATTCCTGTGCAGTGACAAGTATAAAACTTAGTATTTCTTTTATTTAAGTTATCTCCTAAAGTATTTATGAATAAATCACTTTCACTTATTCCTGTGCTAGGATTAAAAATATGGAAACCACTTATAACGTAGTCTAAGTCTTTTCCTATTATAACCTCTGCCTTATCAATTATATTTCTTATGTCATTATGAGCACAACCACCCATTAGTACATTCTTATTATCTTCTGTTATTATAAGACTTTGTTCATGTACAAAATCATCTTCTAAGTACATACCATCTACTCTTTTATAAAGGACCTTATTAAATTTAGATACTTTATGTCTATTTTCTACTACTGAAAATAAATATAACTCATCATCTATTTTCATATCTCCCTCTGTCAATATTATTCTTGGATTTTTCTTTAATTCTTTATCTAATCCTATATACTTTTTGAAAATTCCTGCCATACTATAATACTCGTTGAAAGCATCCTTGTGTATATAAACCTTAGCTTTATTATTTATTTTTAAAAATTCTTCTAACCCACCACCATGATCATTATGACCATGAGATATTACTACAATATCAACTTCTTCTAAGTTTATATTTAACTTCTTTGCATTTGTCAAAAATGTATTTTTAGGTCCTAAATCAAAAAGTATGTTATGTTTTTCTGTTTCTATATGAAATGATAAGCCATGCTTATTTTCATATTCATCTGATATTTTTGTGTTTTCTACTAATGTAGTTATTCTCAATTTACTCACTCCTCTTGTATCTCAAACTGCCTTTATACTAAAAACAACTAAAATAAACTATAAAAATATTAAAAACATTATAATGGTAATAAGCTTATATTCTTAGAAAATTCCTTTTCCTCTTCACTTAAATTTCTTGATACATATTGATAACAATTTAATATTAAATCTGAATATGCATTAAAAGCTTCTTGGTTTGCAAAGCCTTTTCCTTCGAACATCCTATCCATCATCTGCATAATATTATTTATATATAAATATGGATTTACAAAGGTTATTAAGTCTCTAAATCCATTTCCTTCTGACTCTTTAATCTCATCTTGTAAAATCTGATCGCATTTTCCCTTGCAACAAGGAATAACCCTTACTATTTCATCATTCTCATCAGTTATTATTTGTACCATAGACATTTTTATATCTTCCATTAAATCTTTGCCACACACGGTACATCTTATTATTTCATCATTGGAAAATACATTTGACTTTTCCATAATATTTACATCTCCTTTGTTTATAATCAATTCATATCAGCTAACAATTTATTTATTTTATAAATTGTATTTTCTTCATTGATGTTATCTTCATAACAAGTTACATAAATACTTCTTCCTGATTCTAAATGTAAAACCCAATTATCTAACAAGTTTAAATAAATATATTTAATATACAAGTCGCTAAATTCTCTTCCAACAAATCCATTTCCGCTATTATAAACTTCATTGCTAACAGCATAGTTAGAATGATATATTATATCTTCTGGATTGCTTTGTATTAACTTCAAATTGCCTTCAAAGTCTATTATTAAGGAATTATTATATCTATCATCGCCCTCGTTTAAAACTTTCCTTACGTCTTTTTCAGTAAAAATATTAGGCTTTGTTTTTCTATGTACTACTATTTCAATATTAAAGTTCTCAACACCATAGCAATTTAACTGAAATTCTGAAGTATTAACCTTTTCATCATTTATAAAAAGAATATTATTATCAGCAAGCCATTTTTCAGCTTCTTCATGTGTGTTAAATATCATATCATTTTCAAAATCAATAGTTAAAAAGTGCTCTTGTGGCTCCCAATTATTATTTTTCTTCAGTCTATAAACTGACTCTAAAGGTATTTTATAAGCATTAATTGTAAAAACCATATCCTCACCCCTAGTCATTAAATATAAAAACAAAACCAAATAATTACATTTTAATTATATCATTCTATTAACCTTTTGTACACATTTACATACCATATAAAAACATCTAATTTCTTAAAATTGTAAAGTAGCTCTTTATTTTCAAATTTAAAAATCTAGTAATAAAATTAATAATACAAGCTCACTTAAATGCTATTATGTTTCAATCAAAATTAAAGATTAAATGAATTATCTTTTTAAAAAAGCAAACTAGCTTCTTATTTGCTAGTTTGCTCTTTACTTATTTATATTTATTAAAAGAATAAATTTCATCAATATTCTTTCTTATTTTTCTTCTTGCAACTTTTTCATCATAGTATCCTAATGAAATTACTAAATGGATTTCTTTATTTGTAGGAATATCAATAAGCTTTTTAATATTTTTTTCTTTAAACCATCCCATCATACAGGTTCCAAGTCCTAGCTCGGTGGCTGCCAAACATAAATGTTCTGATGCTATTCCTATATCCATAGAAGTATAATCCTTCTTCTTTATAAGCTCTCCCATTTTAGATGTTAAATTTCTCTTTTCTCCAACCACAACTATAAATGCTGGTGAGGTAATAGCAAATTTATTAATTCCTATCATGGGATCATATAAATTCTCTGCAATTTTTCTAACTAAATTTTTATCATTAACAACAACAAATTTCCAAGGTTGTGCATTGCAAGCTGATGGTGCTACCCTTGCTGCTTCTATTATTTTTATTATCTTTTCTTTTTCAACTTCTTTATCTAAATACCCTCTTACACTTTCTCTTTTATTAACTAAATCAAAAAAATTCATTGTTCCACTCCCATTAATTATAAATTTCATATTTATCTTTAAACAATATTACAAAATTATAAGATATATTTAAATTCTTTTTAACTCTAAAAATTCCTCTACAATCATAGGATCAAATTGAGTACCAGAATTCTTTTTAAGCTCCTTTTTAGCTTCTTCAGCACTAAGGCTTCCTTTATAGACTCTTTTATTTGTCATAGCATCATAAGAATCTACTACATTTATAATTCTAGCAAGTAGTGGAATATCATTACCTTTTAGTCCTAATGGATATCCAGTACCATCATATCTTTCATGGTGAGCTAATATGCATGGTGCTATTTTTTTAAACTCTGGATTAAACATAGCAATTCTATATCCTTTTTCAGCATGAGTTTTTATTATTTCATACTCTTCTTTTGTTAACTCACCTGGCTTAGATAGTATTTCCTCAGGAATTCCTACTTTGCCTATATCATGAAGTTTAGCTAGCATTTTTAATTTTTTTAATTCCTTTTCTGATAAGTTCATCTTCTTACCTAGTTCAACAGCATACTTTTTAACTCTATTTATATGATCTTTAATATCATCATGTCTTAAAAAAAGCTCTTTATTTAATGAGTCTATTATATTCTTTTTTATACGTTTTTCATTCACCAATTTTTCTCTATAAACTTTATCTTCAGCTTCTACTAAAACTTCATCTATTGGTTTTTTAGCCTCTTTTTTACTAGATACTCCAAGTGCTATACTTAAAGGAATTATAGTTTTATGATTGAGCTTGCAATTTTTCCTTATTCTATTACATATAGCCTCTGCTTCTTCCTCTGTTGTCTTAGGCAAAAGAATACAAAACTCATCTCCACCCCATCTAAATATAAGATCATCTTTTCTACAAGAATTTTTTATTACCCCTGAAATTTCTTTTAAAATTTTATCTCCCTCTAAATGTCCAATAGCATCATTTATAACCTTAAGTCCATTTAAATCTCCCATTACAAAGCTTAAAGGGAAAAACTCTTCATTATTTAATTCTTCTAGCTTTTCATCAAAATAAGCTCTATTATAAAGTCCTGTAAGTTTATCTCTGTAACTCATTTTTTTTAATTTATTTTCTAAAACAACATTCTCAGTTACATCTCTCACTACACCTACAATACCTGTTACACTGCCATTGTTATCTATAACAGGCACTTTAATAGATTCTATATACTTTACTTTTCTATTAAGCTTTACTCGTATTTTTTCCTTGACTTTCTTTTTTGTATTTATAACTTCTTTATCTTGAGCTATAAAATCATCTAGTATTTTTTCTCCCTTAAAAAGGCTATTTCTATTAGAAGATTTTTTAGAAATACGCTTTATGTCTTTCCCAATTATTTCTTCTCTATTTTTTTTATAATATTCATTAACTAAAGTATCATTACATTTTAAATATTTTCCATTCTTATCTTTATGATAAATCCCATCTGGAATAGATTCCACAATAGTATTTAAAAGTTCCTTTTGATTTATGAGCTCTTCTTCATACTTTTTTCTTTCACTTTGATCTTGAAGAATTCCTAAAAAACACTTTATCTCTCCATTTTCTTTTATAGGTGCTAAATAACATTCTAGAAAAGCTCCATTTGGATATCCTAATCCATTTTCATATCCTGAAAAAAGTTTTGGCTTTCCTTCTTCTATTACTAACTTATAATTTCCAATATATTCATCTGCCACTTCTTTAGTATAAATTTCACTTAAACTCTTTCCAATTATCTCTTCTTTACTCAACTTTAAAGCATTTGAGTAATATTTATTTACAAAAATAAATCTACTATCTATTCCTATTAACCATACTGAATAAGGTATGTTATCTAATAATACCTCTAATAAATTTGAATTCATAAACTTCATCCTTCTTTACTTATATACTATTAGAATTTAATTTTATCATAAAAAACAAGTGTATGATTAAATTAAAATTATTATCTATATTAAATACATAAATTTATAAAAACAATATTTATATATATGTACAAATTTAATTATATAAAATATAAAATATAAAAAATAACTATATCTAATTAAATTCTAACACTTAGATATAGTTATTTTTTATACTCAAACTATTTAATTAATTTTTTTAGCTTCTTTCTTAATTCCTTTAATTTTTCTACAGATGGATATGAAAATTCTTCCTCTAATGCATCATCAATTACAGCTATAGCCTTTCTATACTCTCTCCTTTTTTCATAAGCTAAGGCTAAATAATAAGAATATATCCTCTTATTACCATAACTCTCTATAAGATTTTTATAATAATCTACTACTTTTCCATAATATTCTTTATCAAATTTATTAGTTTTCTTTAATCCATTTTCTTTAATAGAGTAAATCTCTATTTTGTAAGCTTCCTCTATTTCATTTATCCAAATAATAAGTTCAGCTTCCTTATCCTTATTTAAATTTTCCAAAAATACCTTACTATAATAGTACTCATTTTCATTAAAAGCCTTAACAAACTTTCCATCTTTTACTTTCAAAATATGAAGTTTGTTTAGTTTAGTGTCTACTTGAAAACCTATGAATACCAATACTTCTTTTCCTAAATTCAAAACAAATAAATCCTTTATAGTAAAACCCTCACCCCTAAAATTATGTTTTAGCATATAAGATTCATAATTTTTATTTAATAAGGCTAAATATGGAGTTTTATCTAATAAATAAGGTATTAAGATACTTTCTTTTTCTTCATCTACTATTCTAAGAAGATTACTATGCTCTAAATTCTCTAAGGTTAAAAATTCAGTTTCAATTGGGAACTTATTTGCTATATTAAGTGGAATATTATTCTTTTTTTCATTTCTACTAAAGGAACTTGCCTTTCTACTTTCAATAAGATTAGAATTTTTTATTAAATTATCTTCTTTATTTAATAAAAGATCCTCTTCTTCATAAGTTTTATAAAAATCTATAAATGAAGAATTCATGGTTTTTATACACCTTAATCCACTTAACTCTATAGGAGATTTTTCTTTTAATTCCTCATCTCTATCCTCTTTTGATATAACATTTCCTAATTTAGAATCTAAAATTATTTTATCATTTGAATTAATCATGTAAATTCTTCCTTAATATTATTAATTACACTATATTCTATTTTAAAACAGATAAAAAGTTTATATAATATTTAAATCATATTTCTATTTCTTTGTTCTTATTATTTTATACCAAAGTTTATTGCTTTTAGGAAACTCTTTCTTTTGTAAATATTTTAAGGTTCTCTTTAAGTCCTTTTCATGAAGATTTAAAAACACTTCCCTATTAAACCCATTTTCACTTACATTGAATAACCCCTTATCTATTTTTTCTATTTCAACTTCTCTATCTTTTTTAAATGTTTTAAAATTAACTTTATCATTGATTTCTATTCTTTTTACTGTATATAAAGCAACATCTACAAAATCTGCTATACTTACCAATTTATATATCCCCTTTTATATTTTCTTTACATCCTTTAATTTTGAAACTAATTTTGTGAATTCATTTTTTATAATTATATTTGAAATAAAAAATATAATTATCTCTTCTTTATGAAAAATATATGCAACCCTACAGTCCAATCCAGCTTCTAATGGAATCTTATATTCATATATGGTTTTACCCTTATACTTATATCCTCTTACCTTCTTAATCTTATGAGGATTAGTATTTATTAAATCTAATGTACACTTATATATTCTATTTCTTATATAATCTTCATGTTTTCTATTGTGTTCAAAAAACTTTTCTAAATAACTATTCTCTTCAATGACTATTTTCTTATCAATCAAGCATATCATCTCTTTTCAAAATACTTATAGTAATATTTAAGCATTAAATCTTTTTATTATATTTTTTTCAAATTCTTCTTCTCCAATTCTTTCAATAATCTCTGCTAACCTTTCTTTTTCACCTGCAAGCTCATTATAATAATCTATAGTGAATTCTAGAAGTTTTAATAATTCTTCTTCCTTGAATCTTCTCTTCATAGGCTCTGCCTTCCTAGCTTTTCTCCCAGCTCTTCCACCTATAAAAACTAAAAACTCTACTTCCTTACTTTCTGAATTCACAATTGGTACAATACCAAAATCATTGCTTTGAGCTTTACCATAACTATTTATACATCCGAAAACCCCTATTTTGAATTTTGCCGGAACCTTTCTTCCTAAAAACTTCTCCTCAAATAATTCTCCAATTTTTCTTGTATCAATAAGTCCATGCTTACAAACAGTTCCCTTACATGTAACTATAGCCCTAACAGTTTTTCCTGCTCCTCCAATTCTAAGACCTTTTTTTCTTGATATTTCTACTACTTTATCTATATTTTCTTCCTTTATATAAGGTATTTCCACAGTTAATCTACTAGTTAAACTTAATTCTCCATTTCCAAATTCTTTAGCAATCTCAGATAAAGCAATCATCTCTTCTGCCTTAAAATATCCAACTTTACTTAAAAACCTTATAGCATAGAATTCTTCTTGCTTTTGGTTTAATATACCCTTAGCTTTTAATATTTGCTTTTCTTCTACTGTTAATTTATCCATTTATATTCTCCTCTTAAATCATGAACAACTATTCTATATATTTATTATAATCTCTAAATATTAATAACTAATATACTTTTTATTTAGAATATTAATAAGTAATAACTTATATAAATATCTAAATATTAGTAGAATTAAACCAATTACTGGATTCAATTAACATTTTATTCAAAAAATTAATGAATAATATTTAAATTAGTAATATAATAAAAAATAGATTTATTCATTTTAGTTAGGAGATTTTATATGAACTTAATAAGCAATTTTTTTGATTTAATATTACATTTAGATAAATATCTAGGTGTTTTTATCAATAATTATGGAACCTTGACTTACTTGGTTTTATTCTCAATAATCCTTGCGGAAACAGGATTAGTAGTAACTCCTTTTCTTCCTGGAGATTCAGTAATATTTGCATCAGCTACTTTCTGTGCTTTAGGCATGATTAATATTTACATATTAGTACCATTATTATTAATTGCAGCCATACTTGGAGATACTTTAAACTATAGTATTGGTAAATTTTTAGGTAGCAAATTACTTGCTAATTCTAAACTTATAAAAAAAGAGTATATTGATAAAACTAATACTTATTATGATAAATATGGTGGAAAAACCTTAATAATAGCTAGATTTATTCCTATAATTCGTACCTTTGCTCCCTTTGTTGCAGGTATAGGAACAATGAAATATAAAAACTTTTTAACTTACAATGCAGTTGGTGGATTTATTTGGGTTATACTTGTATCAAGTTTAGGATATTTCTTTGGTAATATAAAAATTATTGCTGAAAATTTCTCAATAGTTATTATAGGTATAATAGTTGTTTCTATTTTACCTGCTATAGTAGGAATACTTAAAGCTAAATTTTCACCTAAAGCTGCTATTTAATAAAAATTTAAAATCATATATTTAAGATAAAAAAACAAACAGTAATAAAATATTACTGTTTGTTTTTTAGATATTATTTAATCTGATCTATTAAATTTTTCAAAGCTTTTTTGCTTGTATTATTTATTCTATCGTTGCTTATAGTTTATTTTATCCCTTAAAACTAACTAACATATTTATTTAAAAAACCATCTATTGTTTCCCAATAAAGTTTTGGATTAACCTTACTTGCCTTAGCATGTCCAGCTCCTTTTATTATTAATTTTTCCTTTTCAGCAGAAGAGGCATTATAAAGTTCTTCTACCATAAAGGAAGGAACAAAGGTGTCTTCATCTCCTTGAATAAAGAGTGTTGGTGTTTTTGATTTTGCAGTTTGATCAATAGGTGACGATTCATTTATCCAATAGCCAGCTCTAATTTTTGTTATTAAATTTGCTATATGCATCATAGGGAAAGCTGGAAGACCAAAAAGTTTATTTAACTGATAAGCAAATTCATCCCATGCACTAGTATATCCACAGTCTGCTACAACGGCCTTAACATTCTCTGGAAGTTCTTCTCCTGATGTATTAAGAACTGTAGCTGCCCCCATTGATATACCATATAAAACTATCTCTGCCCCTTTATCTTCTTTTATTATATAATTAATTAAATCTATTATATCTAAACGCTCGTCCCATCCCATTCCTATATAATCACCTTCACTAGTGCCATGACCTCTTAAATCAGGGATTATAACATTATATCCCATGTCAGAAAAGTTTTTTGCATAGTATGATGTTAATTTTCCTTGAGATTTATAGCCATGTACTGTAATAACCCACTTATTAGAGTTTGGTTTTTTTATAAGATAATTGTGTAATTTTAGCCCATCTCTTGAAGTCATATATAAATCTTCGTAACCACTTTCCTTTAAAAGCCATTCTTCACTTGAAATACTTACTGGTCCACTTGTACTATTTATTGTAACCACATCTTTACTACTTTCAGTTGATTCAAAGACTATATCTTTTGGTGTATCTGGATTTATAGCTAAATTATATAAATAGTTTCCTCCAAATCCTAAAGATAAAATAATACATATTATTATTCCTACTAATATTCCACAAATCCATTTTTTAAGCTTACTCGATCTTTTCTTAGTTTTATTTTCTTGTTTTATATGTGTTGTATTCATATACTCTCCTTCATAAAAGAATTTTGTAAGTCATTATTATATCACGAATTATTTTGATTATCAAATATTTATTATAGCAAATAATTTTATTTATAAAACATTAAAAATCAAAGGTACTTGATGTAATAAAAAACAGTCAAGCATCAAAGCTTAACTGTTTTTTATATCTTGTTTATATTAAATAAATTCTTTAATTAAATACAATACTAAATCATCATCATTTCTGCACTGAGCATTCTGCTCTAAAAGCATATTATTATACCAAACTCCACTACCATCAGGAATGTACCCTCTTTTTACATACATTCTCTGAGCAGAACCATATCCTGAATGAAGCCCAACCCCTAAACAAATGCTTTTAGAATATTCTTTAACAGTATCTTCAATTTTATCAAGTAAAGCTGTACCTATACCTTTATTCTGATATTTCTCAAGAACATTAAAATCACGAAGAGTAGGAATTTTCTTATTGGCAAAAGGTCCATTTTCATCATTTGGAATTAGTGTTGCATAGCCAAGGACTTGCTTATCATTACATGCTACAAAAACTCTTCTAATTCCATTTTCTTGCTCTTCATAATACTTTTCAAATAATGAAATAGGTTTTTCCCACCCTTGTAATTTAAACTCTTTATTAAAGTTAATAATATCTGATTTTATCATATTTCTAATTTGAATATTCAAAACTATTCTCCCTGTCATATAAATCAAAAGAATTTATTTATAAAAATTTCCAACTAACTAAATAATAACATTATTTTAATCATGAACCCCTAAAAAAACTATACTTTTTCATTAATTTTACAAATGAAAATTTAATATATTAATTTATTTCTTTACTAATTTTACTTTCTAAAAAAATTACTAACTATTTATAAAACTAAGTGATAAAATATTAAGGCAGTATAATTTTACACGAAAGATGGTGTTGTTTTGAAAACAAATTTTTTTATTCCAAAATATATGAAGACATTTAAATGCATAGGTCCTAATTGCACTGATACTTGTTGTGCTGGTTGGGACATTAACATAGATGAAAATACTTTTAAAAAGTATGAAAATGATAAAGGAAATCTAAAAGAATTAATAACTGGAAAATACATAAAAAACTCTCAATCAGATGATTCTTTTAATTATGGATTTATGAAAATAACAGAAGATAATAAATGCCCCTTTTTAAATGAAAACTTACTTTGTGAAATTCACGGTAAATGTGGCGAAGAAAACTTATCTATAACCTGTAGAAGATATCCTAGAGTTTTTAATATTATAGATGATATATATGAGAAAAGCGGACTTCCTTCCTGTGAAGAAATTTGTTCTAAAGCTTTTTTAAATAAAGAAAAAATGGAATTTATAGAAATAGAAGAAGATCTTCCTGAAGATTTCCTAGAAATACGCAGAGTAATAGATACTGAAGCTTTTATAGGTTCAGATAATTTAATTCAATATTTTTGGGATATAAGAATTATATCAATAAATATTATGCAAAACAGAAATTTCTCTATTGAGAAGAGACTAAGTCTATTAAGAGCCTTTTATAAAAGTCTAGAAGATCTAAAAACTGAAGAAAACTTTTATGAAATTGAAGATTTACTTGAAAAAATAACTGAATATCCATCAAATATAACTGAATTTATTGATTCTAAGAAAATTATTCCACTTAGTATTACCAATAACTTTTTTAAGATTATATTAGATGAAAAACTTTTAAGAAAAGTCATTGGTACTAGGCTAAAGAAATTGTTATTAGATTTAAATAAGGATCAAAATTTATTTAACAATATACATAAATATGACTTAAACTCCTTTGATACTTACTTTAAGAAGTACTCATACATATTTGAAAATTACTTAGTAAATCAAATTTTTAAGGATATAATTCCCTTTAATACAGGTGGTGATTTAAATGAAAGTATTCATAAGCTTATAAATACTTATAAACTAATAAAAAGCTATTTAATACTTTGGAACATCTCATCACAAAATGAAATTTCAGAAAAAAATATAATATATGTAATTCAAGCTTTAAGTAAGGATTTAGAACATAATAAAGTATTTAAAGATATTCTAAATTATAATATTTAAAATATAATTACTTCATATAATAATAAATAAAGTGTATTAAAAAGAAAAGTACAATTAAATACAATTTATTTTTTAATACACTTTAATTATTTTATAAAATTTTTTCTTAAATAAGGTACCGTATTATCTAAAATTAGAAAAGTTATCCAAATGATATAAATTCATTCAGCAACTATAGTTTATTTCCTTTACTCTACTTATATTTTCATTAGCTATAAGCCCACTTATAATCTCATTTATTGTTACAAACTGTGGAGCTTCTATTTTATATTGATAAACCTCTTCACTAATTGACTCAATATTACTTATTTTTATTTGATATTCCTCAAAAAAATCATTTATTTCATTTAATGCTTTAAGATCTTTACACCTTATTTCTATACTTAAGTTTCTAGTGTTTATTATAAATCTATCTTCAAATTTCTTTAGAGAAATTAAAACTATTAATATACTAACACCACTTAAAATGCTTATAACATAGAATCCCATTCCTATAGCAATACCAACCCCTGCTACTGCCCACATAGAGGCAGCTGTTGTTAAACCCTTTACAGTACCTTTAGTTTGAATTATAGCTCCTGCTCCTAAAAATCCTACCCCTGATATAACTTGGCATATAACTCTTCCTACATCAACATGTAATATACTTGACATAGCTTGATTCTTGGCTATTTCTTCAAGTACAAAATAACCAACTTGTACCTGAATTAAGGCTGCAATAGTGGCTCCTAAACATACTAACATATGAGTTCTAAATCCCGCTGGCCTATTTTTATACTCTCTATTATATCCAACAAGACCTCCTATAATTATAGATAATATTATCCTTATTATTACTTGACTTATGTTCATTTCCTCCCCAACTTCCTTTGTTAAAAATATAATTATAAATAAAATAATGTTTATTATGTAAAAACTTGTAATATATATTTTAAGTTTATACCTAGTAGATAAATAAATCAAATTTTACCATATTATACTTTAAATATAAAAAATTAAGGATACTTATTTTAAATTAAGTATCCTTAACATATAATTTACAAATAATTCAATTGATTTTACTGCCATGAAATATTTACTACTTAAGTTTTAAATCTATATATACTTTGTGTGTTAAATTTAAAATATTAAAGTACTACAGAACCATCTACAGATAATATTTCTCCACTTATATAACTTGCCATATCAGAGGCTAGGAATAAGAAAGCATTTGCTATGTCTTCTGGCTCTCCAACTCTTCCTAAAGGTACATTTTGAGCTATTTGATCTACTAATTTCTTATCTAAAGCAGCAACCATATCTGTAGCAATAATTCCAGGGGCTACAGCATTTACTCTTATTCCATCCTTTCCAAGTTCCCTTGCTAAAGACTTTGTTAATCCATTTACTGCAAACTTAGATGTAGGATATCCTACTCCTGTTTTTTGTCCATATAAACTTACAACAGAACTAGTATTTAAAATTACTCCATATTTTTTATTTTTCATTATTTCTGAAACAGCTTTGGTGCAATTAAAGATAGCCTTCACATTAATATCAATTATCTTTGAAAAATCCTCATCACTTTGGGTATATATTGACTTATTATCACTAACTCCTGCATTATTTATAAGTATATCTATAGTTCCCCATTTTTCTAAAACCTTATCTACCATTTCTTTTACTTCATTACTATCTAATAAGTTAGGATAAAATCCAATTGCATCATAATTAGGATTAATATGATTTAATTCTTCTAATGCTTTATCCACAGTTTCCTTTCTTGAACCACATAAAGCAACCTTAGCACCATGGTCTAGAAATTTTTTCACAGTAGCAAATCCTATTCCTCTAGTACCACCTGTTACTATAACCACCTTATTTTTTATGCTTTTTGATAAAATATCCATTCTCATCACCTCTTATACATACTATAAATTTAATAATTCTCTTATTTATATAATAATACAATGTATATAACTATTATTCTAAATAAGTAGATAAATTTATATACATTTTTTATAGTAACTCTCCATAATGTTTTCTAAATACACTCTTCATTATTGTTGCAAGAACCATATAGCATACTACTATTCCTAACAACCAAGGGAAATAAGTATATGGCAATCTACTCATGCCTAATGAATTTCCTAAAAAAGTGTAAGGAATAATTGTTCCAATAATTATTGATAAGGTTGTAATTGCTAATACTGGTAATGATGCAATACTTTCTATAAATGGAAGTTTAGGAGTACGAATCATGTGTATAACAAGGGTTTGAGACCATAAACTCTCAACAAACCATCCTGTATTAAATACTGAAATAAATAATAAATTATCTACGCCAGGTGCACCATAATGTCCTCCTGCAACGCTTGGACAAATTATGAAAAACATAATAATATAAGTTACTATATCAAAAACTGAACTTGTAGGACCTATCCATATCATAAACTTACCTATTGAGGAAGCATCCCATTTTCTAGGCTTTCTTAAATAATCCTCGTCCATATTATCCCATGGAATTGAAATACAAGAAATATCATAGATTAAATTTAATGCTAGTATTTGAATAGGTAACATTGGCAAGAATGGTAAGAATACACTTGCTATAACTACAGATAACATATTTCCAAAGTTAGAACTTGCAGTCATTTTAATGTATTTAATTATATTTCCAAAGGTTCTTCTTCCTTCAATAACCCCTTGTTCTAATACCATAAGATCCTTTTGTAAAAGTATTATATCTGCAGATTCTTTAGCAATATCAACCGCTGTATCCACTGAAATTCCTACATCTGCTTCACACATTGCTGCTGCATCATTAATTCCATCTCCCATAAAACCAACAGTATGTCCATTTTCACGAAGTATTCTAACTATTCTAGCCTTTTGACTTGGACTAAGCTTTGCAAAAACATTAATTTTTTCAACTTTTTTCTTTAATTCCTCATCATTCATTTCACTTATTTGTAATCCTAAAAGAATATTTTCTACTTCTATTCCAACTTGTTTGCAAATGCATTTTGTAACCCCATCATTATCTCCTGTTAAAACTTTTACTGATACTCCATTTTCATTAAGAGCTTTAATTGCAGATAATGTAGATTCCTTTGGTGGATCTAAAAAAGCAAGATATCCCATTAAAACCATATTAGATTCATCAGCTACTGAAAAAACACCCTCTACAGAAGGATTAGTTTTTTGTGAAACTGCAATGACACGCATACCTTGACTATTTAATCTCTCAACTATTTCTAATATCTCTTTTTTTATTTCCTCTGTTAAACTTTCAACTTTCCCTCTATATTCTACCTTTGAAGAAATTTTTAGCATTTCTTCAACTGCTCCTTTAGTAATTAGTTGAGTTTTACCTTTCTTATCTTTTATTACAACGCTCATTCTTCTTCTATTAAAATCAAAAGGTATTTCATCAACCTTAGTATATTTTTCTTTTAAATAACTAAGATTTAATTTGTTAGCTTCATCTATTATTGCTAAATCCATAAGATTTTTTAATCCTGTTTGGAAAAAGCTATTTAAAAAAGCATGTCTAAGAACTCTTTCATTTTCATTTCCTTGAACATCAAGATGATATTGTAAGACAATTTTATCTTCAGTTAATGTTCCTGTTTTATCAGTACAAAGCACATCCATAGCTCCAAAATTTTGCATTGAATTCAAACTCTTTACAACAGTCTTTTTCTTTGCCATTTTAACAGCACCCTTTGCAAGGTTTGTTGTAACTATCATAGGTAACATTTCTGGAGTCAAACCCACTGCAACTGATAATGCAAATAAAAATGATTCACCCCAATCTCCTTTAGTTAATCCATTTGCAAAAAATACAACTGGCACCATGCACATCATGAATTTAATTAATAACCAAGAAACTGAATTTACTCCTTTTTCAAAACTAGTGACAACTTTGTCATCAGTAATTGTATTTGCCATAGAACCAAAGTAAGTATAATCTCCAGTTGAAATTACAATACAAATAGCAGAGCCACTTATTACATTACTTCCCATAAAGCCTAGATTTGTACTTTCTAAAGGACTATTTATATTAGAATTTATTTCTTTACTAAACTTTTCAACTGGTTCACTTTCACCTGTTAATGAAGCTTGACTAACAAATAAATCCTTAGAAGATATTATTCTTACATCTGCTGGAATCATATCTCCTGCAGATAAATAAACTATATCTCCTGGTACAATTTGTGAAAGCTCAATTTCTTTTTTACCTCTTCTTTCAACTGTAGCTGCTACTTTTATCATATCCTTTAATTTTTCAGCTGAATTATTAGATTTGCTTTCTTGAACAAACTTTAATATTCCACTAATAGTAACCATTGTGATTATTATTACTACTGTGCTATAGGACCTATCCTTTGGAGCTTGTAAAATAATATCTGTAAATGCTGATATTATTGCAAGAATAAAAAGTACAACTGTAAATGGATTAACAAAGGATTCAATAAGTCTTTTTAAAACTGAATCACCCTTTTCATGTGAAATTACATTTTTGCCATATTTACGAATTCTTCTTTCAACTTCTTCTTTGCTATATCCATTTAAAGTATTTTTCATTTCCTTTAATAAATTTTCTTTGCTCATCTTGCTTGCTTTTATTAATCTTTCATTGATTAAAACTTCACTTATAACTTTTTGTTCTGTTCTCTTTTTCATCCTTCTTACCTCCTAATTTTCTAAATAATTTTTAGGAAGTAAAGACATTGTACAGGACAAAAGTATACTTTTACCTTATTTAATTATATTAAGCTAAGTAAAAAATGGCAGTAAGAATATGAAATAAAATATTCTTAAAGCATTTTTTATAAAAAGTACTTCGCCTGTGACTTTTATGCCTCTACTACTCCCCGTATCCATTACTACCACCTCAACTTTCTTAAAATAATTTCAAATAATTTTTGATTTAAATATAAAAATCCTCACCTAAAATTAGGTAAGGATTGATTTCAAACAAAATAAAACTATAAGCAAAAAATTTGCTTAAGTATAATATCGTTCAAGTTTTAGCTTCACTGGGCAATGAAATTGCATTAGATTATGCCTTGTTTCTCGACATAGCCTGCTAACCTTCTCATAGTGTCTCCACTATTTTGCGGCAGCAATCCGTATCCCGGTGGTAACCTCACCTACCGATTAATATTCTATTGTTAATTTTATTCTATGCAATAAATTTCAAAGTGTCAACCCTACAAACTATTTTAATAAATATAATTTTCTAGTTTATTTTGAGCTTTTCATTGTTTTATTTAAACTTTATGAAATTTTTTATTCCTTTTAATAAAATTAGCCGAAATAATAATATAAACTAATAAAAACATAAATGTACCTAATGCACCTATAAAGTCAAACTGTTCCATGGCATACTTCCCTAATATTATTTGATAATAAATCCATGAAAATGAAAATACTAAACCTGGTGTCCAAAACAACAAATTTAAAACAGGATTTTTCTTCCCAATAATCCATTTTACTTTCCCATCTTCTCCACAAGTAGCCTTCATACAAACAGATAATAAAGCGAATATTAAAATTTGAACTGCTAGTAGCATGTAATTAATTCTATTTAAAAGATATTTTTTATCATTTATAATTAAAAGATTATAATCTTTAGAAGAATATTTAACTTTCACTTCATCTCAAACAAAGTCAACTAAGTCTTTATCAATTTTATTTAACTTTGCAGGAACATCAATCTCTTGTCCGTAAACCGTTATTCTTACAATTGGAGTATATGATTTTGATTTAGATCTTCCCGAATTAATCTTTTCATTAAAAGTTATTAACTTTCCTGTTGTTTCTACTCCTTTAAATTCAAGATAAGCTATTTTATACAAATCAGATGCAATTGTATAAATAATTAGTAAAGACCCTAAACTTACAACTAACTTTAAAAACCACACTTTAACCTTATTATTTTCCATTGTTATCCCCTTAATTAATTTATAAGTTTTTTTAAAATCTCAATTTCTTCCCTATTTATATATCTCCACTTTCCATATTCTATGTCTTCAAGAGTTATATTAAGAATTCTAATTCTCTCTAACTTAACTACATTAAAGCCAAAAACCTTACTCATTCTTCTTATTTGTCTATTTAACCCTTGAGTTAATATTATTGAATAGGTATTTTCATTTATTCTCTTTAGTTTACAAGGTTTTGTTACTTGTCCTAATATTTCAACACCCTGCTCCATCTTTTCAATAAAGTCATCATAAAAAGGTTGATCTAAGGTTACTATATATTCCTTTTCATGGTTATTTTCTGCTGCTAAAACTTCATTTGCTAAATCTCCATCATTAGTTAAAATTATTAATCCTTGAGAGTCCTTATCTAGTCTTCCTATTGGAAAAACATAATCATCTATCCCTAAGTAATCTATTATATTATCCTTAACTTCTTCTGCAGCAGTACATACAACTCCTACAGGCTTATTAAGTGCTATATAAATCTTTTCCTTTGGAACTAATGGTTTTCCATCTAAAAGTATTTCATCACTTAATTCAACCCATTGCCCCTCAATACATGGCTTGCCATTAACAATAACCCTTCCCTCTCTAATAATTTTATTAGTTTCTTTTCTAGAGCATATCCCAAAATTGCTAAAAAGCTTGTTTATTCTCATTAGTAATTATAAACATTCCTTCCTAAAGTTAAATTCTTATTTATATTAGTTCTAAATTCATCTGCTTAATTATAACAGAATTACTGAATAACTTTCAAAACTAATATACCAGAAAAAAATATGTAAAAATTAAAGGAACTAACATAATTTATTAGTTCCTAAAATCAAGTTAGTTAACATTAATTTTAAATTAACTATTCAAAGAATTTATAATAAAATCTAACCTCAATAATTATTTTTTATTTTAAGAAAATTAACTATTCCCAATAGATATACTCCTATTATCAACAAAGATAATATTAAGGTTCCCGAAGTAAAACCTAGCCCATTATATTTTAATGTAATAAAGCCATAGTAAAAACTAAGAAATGTCCCTATAACTCCTGGCAATCCTGAAATCAAAAATATTACTTTATTCTTTGTAGGAACATTAAAGGTTAATTCTCTTCCTCTATATGTTTCTACAGACATTTGACTTAGCATAACCATTAATAAAAAAAAGCCAACAACTACTAAAGAATTAGATATCTCATATAACCAAAATAGTTTATCATCTATTATTACCTTAGATGGAGTATTTTTCAAGTAACTAACCTTAACATCTAATCCTATTATATCTAATTCTTCATTTAAGGAATTCATTGTTACAGGAACCTGTACAATTTCCTTTCCATCAAAAAATTCAATTATAGGGATATACTTATAAGAACTCCCTCTTCCACTTCTGCTACTTCTTTGAATAAAATCATATGCAACTATTTTTGCCTCTGCAATTTCTCCCTTAGCTTTAATATACAGTAACTCCATTACTGGATTTAAGGAGTTTAAAACAAAAACAACTCCAAATATAAGAAATATTATCCCACTATTTTTTCTTTCTAATTTCATAAATTTCCCCTTTTCATATTCAACTATAATTTTAATAGTACTATTTCCCTCTTACTACTATTAAAATTCTGTTATCTATAAATCCCTTAAAATTCCCTAAATAATAGTTTCTTTCTAAGATAAAATTATCCTTTTTTTCTTTAGTAAAAATATTTATTTTAACCAAATTTTAAAAATTAGTTTATATATTGCAAATAGTAGTTTATAATGTAATTATAGTATATTTAAATTTTAATAACATACTTTAGGAACGTATGGTTATACTATAAACTTTTCGGATTTTCTGTTAGCCTGTTTTTTATATTGTATTTTTAGAGTAAACAACCTTCTTTGCTTTAAAAATAACTTGGATGATTTTTATGTATAAATAAGATTAATTTTAGTCTTATTTCTTTAAACTCTCTAACTTGGTTTGCCACCAACTACAGATAATGGTAAGATTAGAAAAAAAGCTAAGATGTTTAAATATCTTAGCTTTTTTTCTTTTATTAAATCCTTACTCAAATAATTTACTAATTTCTTCTTCTGTAAGGCGTTTTAATCCCTTACCATCCATAGTTTTTCCATCCATTAAACTTTGAATAAGTTCTCTTTTATCCTCCTGCATTAATACTATTTTTTCCTCAATAGTATCCTTTGCAACTAACTTTATAACTTCAACTTTATTTTCTTGTCCAAATCTATGTGCCCTATCTGTAGCTTGGTCTTCTACGGCTGGATTCCACCAAGGATCAAAATGTATAACCATACTGGCAGAGGTTAAATTTAATCCAACTCCCCCAGCCTTTAGAGATATTAAAAACACTTTAATATTACTATCCTCATTGAATTTTTTAACTCTCTCTACTCTATCCTTAGCAGAAGTTCCTCCATCTAAGTATAAATAAGAAATATCCTCTTTTTTAAAGTCCTCTTCTATTTTTTGTAGTACTGAAGTAAATTGAGAAAATAGTAAAATCTTCTTTCCTGATTCACTAGCATCTTTTACAATTTCTTTTACCACAGTAAGCTTACTACTTTCTCCAGTATAATCTGGTACAACTAGTGAAGGATCTAAACAAATTTCTCTTAATTTTGTCAAATAGGCAAATAGATTAATTTTATCTCTTCCACTCTTTTCAGAACTTTTATTTTCATTTAATTGATTCTTTATTGCCTTTACATAGAAACTATATAACTGTTTTTGTTTTCCTTTCATTTCTACTAAGTATTTTTTCTCAAGTTTTTCTGGAAGTTCACTTAAAACATCTTCCTTAAGTCTTCTTAAAATAAAAGGAGTTATTAAAGATTTTAATTCACTTAAATTGCTTTCATCTAAAATAAATCTTTCTCTAAATCTCTCCTTAGTAAATAAATATCCAGGCATAACAAAATCAAATATTGACCAAAGCTCCATTAAATTATTCTCTATAGGAGTTCCTGTTAAGGCAATATTGCATCTTGATTTAATATTTTTAACAGATAAAGTTGCTTGTGCTGATGGATTCTTTATGTTCTGAGCCTCATCTATTATGCAATAATCAAAACTTAAGTTTTCATAAGCTTTTTCATCATTCTTTAAGGTTCCATAGGTAGTTAATAAAACATCATATTTTTCATAGGATTTTTCTTTTAAATTCTCCTCTTCTATCTTAATACCAAGTCCTCTTTTAAAATCTCTTAAAACCTTATCCCTCTTAGATTTACTACCGTGAACTAATCCAACCCTTATACTTGGAGCAAACTTTTCAAACTCATCCATCCAGTTATATATAACAGAGGTTGGAACAACTACTATGCTTTTGCTTTTTTTCTGAGATAATAAAAAAGCTATTATTTGAAGGGTTTTACCAAGTCCCATATCATCTGCTAAAACTCCACCAAAACCTAAATCAGTAATTTCATTAATCCATTTAAACCCCTCTTTTTGATAAGGTCTAAGCTCTGCATTTAAAGCCTTTGGAAGAAGCTTTCTCTTAAATTCTTTATTTAGAAGCTTTCCTACTATTTCTTGAAGAACATTTCCCCCTTTTATAAAAGAGAGATTTCTATCCTTTAATTTTTCTTGGATATATAAAACCTTACTCTTATCTATATAGACTTCATTATCTTTTATATTTTCTAATCCTAAATCCTCTAAAAGATTTAAAAAGTTTACTATACCAGGGTCTTCTAAATCTAAATAAACCTTCTTAGTTCTATAAAAGCGGTCTCCCCTTTTCATAGCCTCTACGCTTTCCCTAAGTTCTCTTAATTCAAAATCTCCAAAGTCAAACTTAAGCTTATAGAAATTACTAAGCTCTTTAAGTTCTGATGAAATAAGGGATGAATCTAAAACCTTAAACTCCTTAAGTTCTTCTGATAATAAAACTTCTCCAAGTTCTCTAAGCCTTTTAATTCCCTTAGAGAAAAGCTCATACATTTCCTCTTTATTTCCTATAAAACAAAAATCTTCTTCTCTCTTTATGAACTTAAATCTTTCAAGTTGAAATTCTATATACTTCTCACTTTTTAAATCTCTTAAAAAGCTATTATCTTTTTCATCTCTTATTAAATCAATTATGTATCCACAATAATCAATCTTTACATTACAATAAATTTTTTCCTTATTTTTATATAAATTAAAGGTTGTTTTCATAAGCTTTTCTTTAAAAACTCTAATATTTTCATCTAAAACTATATTCTTGCTTATGTTTTTAAGTTCTTCTAATAGACTTCTTAAATTCTCTAAGCTCTTCTTATATGTGATTGTGTTATTTTTCAAAAATAACTTGTGAATTGGAATGTAATATTCTAACTGCCTCTTCCTTGGAAGATATAAATTTCTATCAAAAAACATCACATCTCCTGAGTTATTTAAAATAATAGGAAATTTCTTATGGTGACTTAATATAAATCCCTCTTTACCTTCCTTTAAAGTCAGAGCTACTGGAACATTTTCCTTTTTCACCTTAACCTCATAATTAATTGAGTTAAAATTAAAATTTATTTTTTTCTTTTCATCAATTAATTTTAGGAAATCTTTTAGATTATTTTGTTTAAGTCTTAAATATCTTCCACTTATCATATCCTTATGGCTTGCTACAAATTGAAGAACTCTTTTATCTTCATCTAAAAATTCATCTTTTAATGGATTATAAGTAAATCCATCATTAAATTTTAAAGGCTTTTTTAAGCTATTTTTATATAAGAAATCTTTTAAATCCAGTATTAAATTTAAGTTTCCTGCACCAATTCTAAACTCACAGTTAAATAAAGTAATTCCCTCTTTTACCATGTGCTTAATATTTATATCTAAAGATAAAAATCGCTTTTCTTTTCCTTTATGTTCCTCATTTTTATCTTTAACTAATTTAGGCTTATTATTACTTTTTGATTTATTATTTTGCATCTTCTTCTTTGCTAAGGAATAAAAAACATCATTAGTTGCTGAAATGTGTTTACACACATAATTTTTTATATGTTTACTATTCTCTTTAAAGGTTTCACAACTACAATTAGTACCCATAATATCACTATTTTGCATATTTATTTTTATGTGTGTATTATAATCCCAGTTTTTATCATCATTTAATACACTTCCATAAATATGATAAATTCCATCTATGCTTTTACCCTTAACATCTTTAACATATGCTTCCTTAATTAACTTTTTACCTTGTTCTCTAGTAAAACTGGAAGTTCGCCTTACTAAGTTCTTCATAAAAATATCTAAGTTCAAAGGCATACCACTCCTTGCTTTTAATAGAATTATTCTAACATAATTACAAATTAATGAATACTAAAAAATAATTTTGTAATACTAAAATTATATTAAAATTTGGAAAGGTAGTGATTTATTTATTATGAATCCATTTTTAGAAAAAAGCTCAAAAATCCAAGATTATTTTACAGACTGGAGAAATATTTACGCAAAACCTTATAATAAAAACGAAGTTGATCCTTATACAAAAACTAGAATAATTTTAATGAATGGAGCTGAATTTGAAGCAAACTGGTTTTCTCATCAATTCTCTAGAAATTGTAATAACAATGACCTTAGAAGAGAAATTGCCCTTGCTAGAAGATTGGATAAACAACAACAAATGCTAATTAGTTCACTAAGACCTGCTAATGAAACTATTTTAGAAACTACTATAAGTTATGAACAACTAGCTGTAGATTTAACTGCTAGACTTGCAAAGCGTGAACCTAATGAACATGTTAAAAAAGCTTTAGATTTTGCATTACTTGAGGATTTTGACCATTTATATAGATATTCAGATTTATTATTTATGGAAGAAGGGACAAAGGCAGAAAATCTAGTTGGACATTATACAGAAATTATGCCAGGTAGACCAACTATTGCTCATCATAGATGCCCTAATGATAACATAAGAAACTTTGTTGACTTTAAAACAGCAGATCTTATTACTAAACTAGATATATCAATAATTACTGCGGCAGAGCAACAAACTATGAATTATTACATGAATATAGCAGGTTTCTATACTAGTGATATTGGAAGAAATCTTTATCAAGAAATAGGATTAATAGAAGAACAACACGTTTCTCACTATGGAAGTCTTTTAGATCCTAACTGTACATGGCTTGAAAATCTACTTATGCATAAATACACTGAAGCATATTTGTATTATTCTTGTTATAATTCTGAAGTTGATCCATATATTAAAGGACTATGGGAACAATGCTTCGTTCAGGAAGTTACTCAATTACATAAAGCTTGTGATCTTCTTAAAAAATATGAAAATAAAGAATGGCAAGAAGTTATTCCAAATGGTGAATTCCCAGAACTTCTAACACTTGGAGAAAATATATCTTATGTTAGAGATATATTAGATAATACTGTTAATAATACAACTATAAAAGATGATTACGTTGATGTAAGTAAATTAGGTCCTGATTCATCATTCCATGAATTCCAAAATAAAGTTAATAAAAATGTTGAAGATGTTCCAAGTCATAAGGTCATAGTTGATTTTATTTCAAAAAATAATGAAGATTATAGATTTGAAACAAAAGAAAATCCAATTCTTGCTTTAAGAGATAGAAAATCTGATAATACTTCTATTGGAAGAACATCTTTAAGTTAGTATGAACTTATAAAAAATTAAAAGTGGATTCCTTAAGAATCCACTTTTTTAATATAATAATATAAAATTGTAATTTTTAACTAAATTAATGAGAATAAATCATTTAAAGCCTCACTCATAGTTGGATGAGTAAATATATTATCTCTTAAGAAAGTGTAATCCTCATCAGCTTTCATGGCTAAGGTAACTATATTTATTATTTCAGCTGATTCTGCACATAAAAGTGTGCAACCTAATATCTTATTTGTCTTTACATCTACTATAGCTTTCATCATTCCTTCAGTTTCTCCAATAACTTTTGCCCTTGGAATGGTATTAACATCTAATTTAGCAGTTTTTATTTCAAAGCCTTTTTCTAAAGCTTCTTTTTCACTTAATCCAACTCTAGATAAGTTTGGTTCAATAAATACTGAGTATGGAATAAATTTTCTATCATCAGTACTTCTCTTTCCTTCTCCAAATAAATTGTCTTTTATAATTCTAAAATCATCTAAAGATATATATGTAAATTGAGGACCACCATTAACATCTCCAATAGCCCAGATATTAGGGACATTTGTTTTTAATTTATTATCAACTGCTACAGCACCTCTATCTGTTACTTTAACACCTGCAGCCTCTAAATTTAATTCTTCAGTATTTGGTTTTCTACCTATAGCTATTAAAACTGCATCTCCTTTAATTTTATTTAACTTACCTAAGCTATTTTCATAAGAAACTTCAACTTCTCCATGTATTTCTTCAAAAGATTTAACTTTTGATCCTAATAATAATTCAATTCCTTTTTTCTCTAGAATCTCTTTTATACTTTTAGAAATATCCTCATCTTCTCTACCAGCAATTCTATCAAAGGCCTCTATTACTGTTACTTTTGAGCCAAAACTTGCATAAATTGATGCAAATTCTAATCCAATATATCCACCGCCAACTATAACTAAATGTTTTGGTAATTCTTTTAATTCCATTATGGTAGTACTGTTATATATTTTACTGCTACTTTTTATTCCTTGTATATTAGGAATTATAGTAGTAGCCCCTGTATTTATAAAGATTTTTTCTCCCTCTAAAATTATATCTTCTTTTTCACCATTAATAAGTATTTCTGTATTTGAAATAAATGAAGCTATTCCGTTAAATACATCTACATTTTCATTATTATTTAGCATATTATAATTTTTATTTCTTAAAGCTTCTATTAAAGAATTTTTTTCTTCTATAGCTTTTCTATACTCTCTTGCCTTTTCTTCAAAGGTATTTAACCCTTTATATAAGGACACTTTTGCTTTATGTACTAAAGTTTTTGTAGGAATACATCCAACATTTATACATGTTCCACCATACATCTTATCTGATTTTTCTATTATAGCAACCTTTTTACCTAGTTTCCCTAAGTAATTAGCAAGTGTTTTCCCACCTTTTCCAAATCCTATTATAATATATTCATATTTATTCATTTCTCTCACTCCAAACTTTTAATATTAATTTTTATATAAATTCATCCTAAAATCTATTTTAAAATACATTATTCTCTCTTAAGTTAATTTAATTTTAGCAACTTGTATTAGTTTAAACAATTAGGCACTTTTTAGTTACCACATATTAAATAAATATAAAAAATAAGGATAGTTTATCTATCCTTATTAAAATTACTTTATAAATATAAATCTTAAAGTTATATTAAAGGTTCAACATGAACAGTAACACCTTTAATAAATTTCATTTTTTTTAATATTAGATTCTCTAAATCACTAGCAATTCTATGTCCCTCAAAAACTGAAATATCTTTATCAACACGTATTACTAAATCTACATAAGCCATAGCCCCATACTTTCTTGTTCTAATCTCTCTTAAAGACTTAATTCCTTCAACTTCATCTACTATAGTTTTTATTTCCTTTTCCTTCTCCTCATCAATAGAAATATCCATAAGCTCATTTGCTGAACCTATTAAAATTTCAATTCCTACCTTTGCTATAAAAAGAGCAACAACTATTGATGCTATGGAATCTAGTGATTTAAACCCTAAAATAGCTCCACCTATTCCTATAAAAGCTGCAACTGAGGATAAAGCATCTGACCTATGGTGCCATGCATCAGCCCTAAGTGCCGGTGAATTTGTCTTCTTAGCTACCTTAATAGTAATTCTATACTGATATTCCTTTATAAGAATAGATATAACTGATACAACTAAAGGAAAAGTTGTTGGAATTTGCACTTCATTTAAATGAAAAAGTGAATAAACACCATTATACCCAATCTTTATAGATAAAATTACTAGTAGGATAGCTAATAAAAAAGATACTAAAGTTTCAGCTTTTTCATGTCCATAATTATGTCCCTTATCCTTTGGTATGCTTGCTATTTTATTCCCAATTAATACTCCTACAGAGCTTATAATATCTGATGCTGAATGTGCACCATCTGCTATCATAGCATTAGACTTTCCTATTATACCTGCTAATATTTTGATTATAGCTAAAACTATATTCCATAATATAGATATAATTGTTACTTTATTAGCTTCACAATATCTTGACTCCATATTTATCCCCCTAATATTATCAATTAATATATTAAAACTTAAATAAAATATATAAAATCAAGGCACATATATAATTTATATTATCAATTGATAATTAATTATTATAAAAATACTTTAGTTATATAATATGTAATTTTATTTTTATATGTTCCTAAAAGAAAAAGCTACACATTTATGTGTAGCTTTTTAATATACTTAGTATCTTTTTCTTTTATACTTTGTTACAAAAACTAGGGAAATTAATAGTGTTAAAAGAACCACTCCAAATATTACATAATATGTTTTATTAAAGGTTTCTCTAACTTCTCCTCTTTCTACTTGTTTAGGAATATTATTAAACATATTTATATTTTCTTCACTTATTCCTAAATCATTTAATTGTTTCTTTTCCTCTTCGCTTAAGCTTGAATAATCCCTGTTATTCAATATCTTCATAGCCTCTTGTATATTTTCTTGTGTAGGCATGTTTCCCATATTAGGTATTTTATTATCCATATTACCATTAGGATTATTAATATTATTAGGAGCTTCTCCCATGTTTCCTCCATTAAAAGGTCTTCCACCTTCTGGAATAGTTTGTCCATTATTATTTTCTTCATTATTATTCGCTAAAATTTCTTCATTCATCTTATCATTAGGCATTTTTCCACCCATATTTTGTTCACCTAAGGCTTTTAAATTTAATGAAGTTTCAATGTTTCCATATTCCGTTGATGTTTGCTCTCCATTTAACTGAGATTCTACACTCTTTGTTCTATCCTCTCCAAAAACTAATAACTCTTTAATGGCATTTTTGTATTCATCATAAGTATAGAATGCTGTAGGATCAACCTTTACGTAATCTCCTATTAACTTATCATTATTGGTAACTGTAGTAATGAAAATACCACTTTTAAAATATTCATTTACTATCTTTTCTAAATACTCATGATACTTCTCTTTATATTCATCATTTTCTAAAAGTTTTCCTATAAGAGGGAAATTTTCTAAATTACCTGTAACAGGAGAATCAATAGGGAAATTTACAGCTCTGCTTCCACTATTTGTGGCAAATCCTCCAAAGGATAAATTTAAGTCCCATGGAAGTATCTCACAAACTCCATTATTTTCGTAAAGATAATAATTATGATACATTCCACCTGAATAACTATCTAGGTTAACTAAGAAAGTGTTTACTGCAAAGTACTTAAGAACTTCATCAACATTTAAATATTTCTCTATATCCCTACCATTTTCTAAACTTTTCATCATTTCAATTACATTTTCAAAATCTTCATCCGTTGTACTCTTAAATACTGCACTATCTCTTAAAGTAGAATAACTGCTAATATTATCATCTATATATTTAAAATCAGCACCTTCATTATTTTTTCCTCCCATCATAGGAGACATTTGTCCCATTCCTGCATTTTCTTTATTCATATTGCCAGCCATATTTTGATTTTCATTAGGAATATTCATAGGTTTATTACCCTCTTTATTATTTCCTTCATTGTTAGGCATATTAGGTGGATTCATCATTCCCCCTTCTTTTCCTTGATTATTTTTCATATCAGGCATGGCATCTTTATTTCCTTCATCTTTTTTAGCCCCTACTCCCATAGTTTCAGGTTTATATAAATTACCTTCTAATTCACCATAATTTTTTTCAACAAATCTCTCCTCAATTACTTCTAATGCTAAATATAATCCCCACTGTTCTCCATTAATCTTTATGTTTGAATAAGAATATTCTGGAGTAGGAATCCCAAGAAAATTATATATGTCATAAGATATTGCTTCCTTCATATAAGTGGCATCAGATATATTATTATTTAAAGCTAGTTTTCTTATTCCATGATAAGTCTGTCCGTCAACATATTGTCCAAAATCTATTTTTAAACTATATCTATCTGTCGTATCATCATTTGCAACAGAGGATAAACTTGAATTTCCCTTAGGTCTAACCCCAACATTATAAAAAGTTTCTCCATTTATAGTTATATCTGCACTTCTATATTCCTCATCTGTAGCATTTTCAATTAACCATTCCCAATCACTTTCTTTTATCTTTATATCTATATCAGTTACAATATTTTTATTTAAAACCGTATCAATAGTAGAAGATTGTCCACTAGTACTAAGTGCTTCTGTAGAATTAAATGACTTTAAAGAAAATACGGATACAAAAACAAATATGACAGCTAAGGAAATACTTATTAGAGAAATATATTTACTTGCCTTTTCATTTATCACTTAAACTCACCCTCCTTACAAAAATTCAATTTATTTAAAATAGGAGAGAATAAATTTACCCTCTCCTACTTGTATTTATCTATATAAACTAAAGCTTAAGCCATGTAATCTCCGTTATAGCTAACTAAAACAGCATTTGAAACTCCCTCTATCTTTGATACTTCATTAACAAAGGATGTAGTTATATTCTTTAACTTAACTTCTATTGTCATTTCAATTCCATTTGAAGGAGAAATAGTTTTTGATTTAACACAATATTTATTTACATTTTTAGATAGTATGTTAAGTACACTATTTTCACTAATATCATTTTTACAATTAACCACTAATATATATGGATTATCTGTTGTTTTCTTATTAGCAAATAGAACCATTACTATTCCTATAAAAACGGCACCTAAAATAGCTAAAGGAATAAGGCCAGCACCTAAAACTATACCTTCACTTATTGACCAAAATAAGAATGCAATATCCATAGGTTCTTTTATAGCACTTCTAAAACGAACTATAGAAAGTGCACCAACCATACCAAGTGAAAGAACTACGTTAGAAGTAACTCCAAGTATAATTAATGTAGTTATTAACGTAAGTGCCAGTAAAGACATTGCAAAAGTTGATGAATACATAACTCCCTTAAAGGTTTTTTTGTAAACCTGCATTATAAATAATCCTACTGCAAAAGAAAGGATCATTGCTATAAACATGTCTAAAAATGAAATAGATGTCATTTTATCAACAAAACTTGATTTAAATATGTCACTAAAATTAACTGCTTGATTGCTCATTTATTTATCCTCCTAATTTAATCCTATATTTTAAACTAATGTATTTTTTACATATTTTTCTGATTTATCTTAATTTAAACAAACCTTATAAAAAGCTTATCCATATATTCTTGAAGCTGCATACTTAGAAATAGCTGATGCTCTCCGCTCATTAGTTTGAATAATATCTTGTATTAATTCTGGTAAAAACTCATCATACTTTACTTCTAACACAACTATATTATTATCTATGGCTTCTATTGTAGGTACTTCACTATCAAATATATTAGTGCTGTATATTCCTGTTCTTATTTTTTTATCAAAGGTTATACGCACATTTCCTAATCTGTATATATAAGCTTCTCTTACATAATCAACTATGCTCTTAGGCTTTAATAAATCCCCCTTAATTTTTGAATAAAATTCAATAAATAAAGGTTTATTACTATATCTTAAAAATTCTATATCTCCCTTAAGAATTTTTTCACATTCCTCTTTACTTATTAACTCACTATCCTTTGAGCATAATCCATTTATCTTAGATTTCTTTTCTAGTTTAATAAAAGAGTGATTATCATTATAAAATCTTATACGAAATTTTTCTCTATAATTTACTCCATTAATCTTTTCCATAAGAACCTTGTCATTTAAATTGTCAAAGTAAAGACTTCGTATTTTATATTCATTATTTTCACTAGCATTTGCATCAATTTTCATAATATGCATTAATCTATTTTTAATTGCTCTATAATCTGAGTAATTTATATAATGCTTAATCTCATGCCTAAACTTTTTCTCCTTCACTAAATTCACCTCCAATCTCTCATCAAAATCTATTTTAAATAGTTAACCTTAATACTTCCTTAACGCTTATAAAAAATTTTTCTAAAAGCAAAAAAACTTATAAATATAATCAGAAAAGAGCTAATCTAAATAATTGATCAAAAACTAATTTAGCTATCATCTTCATAATATTTATAAGTTTTTATTTTCTTAGTTTTAATAAAACTACTATTTTTAAATTTAATTTTCCTAATTATTTTGTTAAGTATTAATTTAATATTTTAGGTATTGTAATTTCAAATCTTGTTCCTATACCATATTTTGAATATAACTTTATATCTGTTCCTAAGGTCTTGCCAATAGATTTTAATAAACTTAATCCAATTCCACTCCCCTTAATATTCTTTCCTCTAACATCTGCGCTTCTAAAGAATCTATCAAAAATACGTCCTATATCCTCTTCTTTAATTCCTATACCATTATCACAAACTATTATCTTTATATTTTTATTTACTTCCTCAAAAGATAGGCTTATCTTACCACCCTCTTCTGTATATTTAAATGCATTTTCAAGAAGTATTATAAGCATTCTTTTTACCTTACTATAATCCCACTTTACTATTACAGGAGTAAGAGGTCTATTTACAATAAAATTCTTTTCCTGTACTTCTGCTAAATCAACATAAAACTCACTTAAATCTTCTATGAATTCCTCTAGCTCAAAGGATACTATATTTACGCTATTATCTATATCTTCCTTTGATAATAATAATAAGTCACTATTTAGCTTTTCAAGATCTCTAACTTCACTCATCATTTTAGAAATATGTTCAAAATGATCTTCTATTTTATCGTCCCAAGAATTTGCTAAAAGCTCTAATTTGCCTTTTATAACAGCTAAAGGTGTTTTCATCTCATGGGATGCATCTTGAACGAAAAATACTTGTTTATCATAAGCTTTCTTTATAGGCTTTATTACCTTTGAAGAAAGAATGTATGATAAAACTAATGCAATTCCTATTAATATTACTAAAGCCATTATTATGGTTTTTATTAATTGGTTTATTGATTGAACTTCAGAATCAATATTAATAAGTAATTGTACTCTTATATCTCTACTTGATATGGTAACTCCTCTAAACTTATAACCTTTAAAGGTTATTTGTTCTACCTTACTCTTAGATTCTTCTCCCAAATCTGGTAAATTATCTTCATCAAAATAGGGATTAGGATTCATTGATAAAACCCTATCTCCTCTATATAAAATAGATATAATATTAGGAGGAGTAGGAGGTAAAACATTTTTACCAATTTCAAAAAATTGTCTATCCTGTGGATTAGGAAGAAGTACTTTTTGAACCTTTTCTTTCTCTTGAAGTAAACTATTATCAACATTTACAAATACTCTAGATGTATATAAAGTTGTGGTTATAATTGCAAATATTAAAAGGCAGAAAAAAACTATTCCTGCACTAATTAAAGTTACACTTCTCTTTGTTTTAAAGAATATATCTTTTCTCTTCATTTTCTAATCCTCTATGCTCTCATCTATTAAATATCCCATTCCTCTTTTAGTAACTATATATTTATCATATCCAAAGGGACTTAATTGTTTTCTAAGTCTACTCATATAAACTTCTATAATTTCTGTAGATGCATCACTATTATATCCACATATATTATCAAAAAGTTGCTCTTTAAAAAGTACAACTCCCTTATTTATTACTAAATATTCTAATAGATTAAATAATTTCTCATTTAATTCTAATTCTTTATGATTTATAAAAACTTTCTTTGTCTTCATGTTTATTTCCATACTCTTAAACTGAAGTATGTTTGAATCTTTTATCTTTCCTAAGCTTTTAAGTATAACATTTACCCTTGCTTTTAATTCTTCCATAAAAAAAGGTTTAGTTAAATAATCATTAGCTCCTAAATTAAAGGCTCTAAGCTTATCGCCAAGCTCTTCTTTTGCAGTTAGAACTATAACTCCTGTATTTAGCCTCTTCTTTGAAATAAAGTTTAATACCTCCATACCTCCAGCGCCTGGCAGCATCAAATCTAATATGACTATATCAAAATAATATGTATTTAAATATTCTATAGCATCTAATCCATCATAAACGCATTCTATCTCCACATCATTTTTAAAATACTCAACTATATTTTCACTAATCTCTATATTATCTTCAACAAGTAGTACTTTTATCATAATATTCTCCTTATTTTACATTTTTAAAATTTAATTTTTATGTAAATACATTAAATATTTTAGCATTCCAATTATTATACCACCACTTCCTTTACACAAGCTTAACGATTTTAAATTAATTAAATATCCTGTTAGTTTAATTTTCACCTTAAAATTTAAAATTAATAAAAAAAATGCATAACTAATAGTTACACACTTTTTTAACCCATATATTTTATATACATATATTATCTTATCTCTAATTTAAAACATTACTTAAAACCAATATATTATTTAAATTTTAATCATCATATAAAACTTTTTCTAAAAGTTCCACTAAATATACTGCTCCCTTTTCTTTAGTAAATTCTATTATCCTTTCCTTTTGAGTAGAGTCTAAATTATAATGATTTTTTAAGTGAAGTAAATTTTTCTTAGCTGAACTATTATATAAATATTTTAGATCAATATTATCTCTATCCATCTTTTTAATCATTAGCTCACTATTTATTTCTTTTATTATTGCCTCTATAACACATTCTAAAGAGCAATATGGTTCATCTACTATGAAGTATCCTCCATCATTTACACTAAAACCTTTTTCACAATTAAAACAAAAAGCATCTGCACTTTGATTTTTTTCTTCAACTTGCTTTAATTCATCATTACTTTCCTTATAATTGCATCTTAACTTTAACTCCATCTCTACTCCTCCTTTAAGTCTTACCTAAAGATAAAATTTAAGCAACTATTATTTATATATGCATATAAATGATTAAATATGTTAAGTTAAGTAAAAAGTTAATTTTATTTTTAAAATAAAGGATTTTTTAAGTTGAATATTAAAATTATTATCTTAATTTATTATTGTTTTCTTTAATACATTTAAATTCTTTTCAAGGTTATAAACCCTGTCTACACACTTAATTAAACAATAATTCTTATAATTATCCTCATGGTCTATTAATTGAATGTTTTTACAAAAGCTTCCTATGTAATTAGGATTATAAAAAAATTCTTCCTTAAAACTCCTTAATTTTTCTTCAATCAAACTTATACCCTCATTTATATACTCATAATCTAAGGCTCCTTTATTTGAATTACTCAAAACAACTGCATAGTTTATAATTGAAGTTGTAAATTCACTATTTGAAAGCATAAACTTTTTAATTTCTTTATCTTCTTTTTCATCACTAGGATTTGTATGCATTTGTATTCTCCCACTAATTAAATATGAAGAATAAATAATTCTTCTTAATTCCATTTCATCAAAATCTTTTTCTAGTGCTTCTCTTACTTTAGTGATCATAACCTTATCTAAATCAATTAACCTTTTCACCATATTTATAAGTTCAACATGATTTTTATTAGGAAGAATAAATTTATTAGCAAATAATACTACTATAGCAGCGATTCCTGTATATAATAGTCTTAATATAACCGCTTCCCCATCACTCATAGATATGGTAGTTATGGCTAAAGCATAGCAAGTTACATATATACTCATTGTTGCATAATCTTTAAAAGCATACATAAAAAATGTTGTAACTAAAATTATAACAAAATGCATCTCTTGTCCTTTAAAAACAGAAAATAGTAAAAATGCTACTATAACTCCTAAAATAGTTCCTCTAAATCTAGCGTAAACCCTTGCTTTACTATCTTCATAAAAAGGAAGAGCTAAAATAAAGACTGTCATTGGTAACCAATATCCCTTTGGTAAGGAAAATCTTCTAATTACGAAAAAAGCTAAAGTTACTATAACTGACATTCTTATAGCAAATCTAAGTTTAAATTCATTAAGTTTAAAGTTATATTTACTATAAACTTGAAAATAATCCTTGTTATTTTTAAAGTTTAAAAACTTCCTTAAGTTAAATCTATGATAATTCAAATGTTCTATAGATTCTGATAAATATCTTAAAACTAAACTTGTATAAAAAGTAAGATTTTTATTGTGGAATTTAAATTCTTTTTTAAATACCTCTAACTTTTCATCACATAATTTATAATCATTAAAATTATTTTCAAGATATTTAAATAACTTATAAAACCTTTTAAATTCCTTTCTATTTTCCTCAATTATTTCCTTTGAACTTTTTAAATCATGTATAATATTATTTATATGTTGAAAAGCAATCATAATTTGATAGTACTTTCTTCTTCCACCTGAATACACAAATCTATTAAGCTCCCTACAAATATCAAAAAGCTCTATCTGTTCACTTTTAACTTTATCTATATCATCATAATAAAGATTTTTAAATTGAGAATGAATATTTTCAAATCCACTTTTTATTAGTTCTTGAATTTTATTATCTTCTCCCTTAGGTGATACAATCATTAAAGCTAAATAAACTATTAAATATGATACAAAAATTCCTAAAAGCCTATTAGAAATTTGATCAAATTTTACTGGAAACATTTGAAGAAGAACGAAGGCCATTAAGTAAGGGAAATAACTATCTGGATTATACTCATCTGTAAGTAAATAAACCAATATTATTATTCCAAAAAAGTTTATTAATACTTCTAAAAGTCCTCCCATACTTGCAACAGAGGCTAATACCCCTATGGCTAATTGTATAAATAAGGGCTTAAAAATATTATTTTCAATTATTAGATATGTCCTCATCCTTATAAATGTTAAAGTCATATAAGTTGCAATAATTATATTACTTAATCCAAAAAACTTTAAATTTACTAAAAGTAAAACCATAGATAAAATAGTTGGTGGTAATGCCTTTTTTAAAGTTTTTCTTATACTATTTACTTCCAAGGCTTTCTCCTTCTTTCAAACTCTTATTTGCTTATTTTAAATATACTTCTATAAAAATTGTACCACATTTAGTTACAATTTGTTCATATTTTATTTCCTATTCAAATTATATTTCATAAGTAAATTTTAAAGATTGAAAATTAAATAAAAAAAAATAAGAAGTTTTAATATTCCTACATAATATAGATATTAAAACTCCTCTTTTAAACTGTATTTTAAGTAAATTTTGATTTTTTATATTTTTTATTCTAATGTCTTTTTGCCGAAATCCTCTAAAAGCCTTATTATAGGACATAGACTTCTCCCTAAGTCAGTTAAAGAATATTCAACATGGGGAGGCACCTCATTAAATTGAGTTCTTATAACAAGTTTGTTATCTATAAGATCTTTTAAAACTCTTGTTAGCATAAGACTAGATATTCCATTCACGTTTTTCTGTAGCTGATTAAACCTTATGTTTTCATAACTAGAAACTTCCCATAAAACTTTTAATCTCCATTTACCACTTAAAACCTTTAAAGCGTGTTCTATATGCTTTTCATTAATCTTCCTTTTATTATGTTTTTTCATATAACACCGGTCCTAAAATTTATTTTACTGCTTAATGATATCACATAATAATATTTCTTAATAGTCTATTTTGCTTCTTCTTAAATAAAGCATTTATACAAATAACTTCCACTTTTCTAAAGTCTTATTTACTTTAAATCCATTATAAATTATATAATATTAAATTAAATAAAATTAACTTCAATACTTAACTTTTTGTAAGTAACTAAATAAATATTGCGTACTTGTCTTAAAATTTCATAATTACTATAATTTTATTTGGATATATAATTATTAGATAGGTAGGTTGATTTATTATGATGAATGTGGATACTAGTAAATGTATAGGCTGTACCCTTTGTATGCAAGATTGTATAGTTAGTGACATAGAAATGTTAGATGGTAAGGCTCATATAAAAAATGAAAGCTGTATGGAATGTGGGCACTGTATTGCTATTTGTCCTAAGGAGGCTGTTTCAGATTCAGATTACGATATGAGTAAAATTCAAGAATATAACAAAGATAGTTTTGATATTGATTCAGATAGACTTTTAAATTTTATTAAGTTCAGAAGAAGTACAAGACTTTTCCAAAACAGAGATGTTGAAGATGAAAAACTTGAAAAAATAATAGAAGCAGGAAGATTTACTCAAACAGGTAGTAATCTTCAAAATGTTTCTTATGTTGTTGTAAAAGATAAGATTCAAGAACTTAGAAAAATAGTTCTAGAAACCTTAAAATCTCTAGGAGAAAATTTATTAAATAAAGAAACTACTCCTGAAAATATAAAGAGATATTGTTATATGTGGATTAAAATGTATAATGATTTCTTAGAAGATCCAAATGGTGAAGATAAACTATTCTTTAAAGCTCCTGCACTTATAATTGTTAAATCAGAATCTACTGTAAATGCTTCTCTTGCAGCATCTAATATGGAGCTTATGACTAATGCTTTAGGACTTGGAACATATTTTAGTGGATTTTTACAAAGAGCCTCTGAAGTAAACCCTAAAATCAATGAATTCTTAGGCTTAAAAGAGAATGAATCCTTAGTAAACTGTATGGTTATTGGTTATCCTAAAGTTAAATATAAAAGAACTGTACCAAGAAAAGAAGCTAAAATAACTTGGATGTAATTATACAAATAAAGGAATCTATATTAAAGTGTTTATTATAGATTCCTTTATCTTACTTATGCTATCCATAATTTTAATAATATAATTATTCTATTTCTATTTCAAAAACTAAATCAAAAGTTTTTATACTTCCATAGCTACTAAAACTAGTAGGTATTGCAGTGATAAATTTAAATCCTCTCTCAGCATATTCATCAATAATTTCTCTATGATTAGCACTATTAAAGAAACCTTCAGCTTGTGCTTCTACATATTCATATCTATACATACATTTTCCCCTTCCTAACTAAATTAAAACTCAAGTTATTCCACTAATTAATTGTACCATTTATTGTTAAATATTTTATAGTTTTTGTTCTAAAGTTTATTTAAAAAGAAAAAGAGCGTTTATCAAAATAATTTCATATTTTGATACAGCCCTTAATCACAAATACAAACTTCCATTCCATTTTTGTTAAAAATACTTTTTACTTTATAAATTAATTATATAATAAATTTTAAGCTAATTATTCTGTAACAGTTATATCAACTTCTTCAATGGTAACACTACCAGATGAAGCAATTGCAAATACATCCTCTAAGGATTTGTCTAAAGATTTTTTTATAAGCTTTAGCTTAGAATCATCCTTTAAATTATCTAAATATTCCTTAACTACTAAAATTAAAGCCATAATATTTCTAGCTTTTTCATCCACAGTAACTGATCTAAATCCTTCATTTTCTTTTAAAGTCTCTGAAACATCTAAAATATTTTTACTTAACTTATTGTAGTCATCAGTTACAAAGGCTGCTATTCCTAGTATTGGAAGATAAGATTTCTTAAACTCAACCTTATTTTCTTTTAAATTTGTTGCTAAATCTCTTACTTGTGCACATTTTATATCGACAGGCATATTTATTATTGATAACAGATTGCTTAATAATTCTAAATCATTATTTTTTGAAAAGCCACACTCTGTTAAAAGATCATAACATTCATTAATTTCATCAAAGGTTTCTTTAAGATTTTTTGAAGTCATAGCAATCATTGCGGCTGAGCAAAGATCTTCTCTTTTAGTCTCAAATCTATGATTTTTCTTCATATACTTGTAAGCACTCTTTGTATTCATTATCACTTCTTCAACATTAATAAAATTTCTTGAGAAGAATATTTCTTCTGCTGCTAACATTAAATATCTACTTTGTGAAAATTCACTTTTAAGATTAATATAAATGTTTTCTATTTCACTTAAAGCTTTATCCATATCCTCTTCTAAGGATATATTTACAGCTAAGTTCAACAAATTTCTTCTTCTATATTCTGAAAAAGCTGAAGTATTTTCTTTTATAAGTTTTATTGCTTTTTCTATTCTATCTATGTTAGCAATTTCATTTCTTAATGTTAGGTTTAAGGCACTATATTTTCTATCAATATTTCTCTCAGAAGTCCCTTCAATATCATCTAAAATCTCACCATTATTAATTAATAAATCTACCCTTTCGCTAATCATAATAATCATCCTTTCTTTTTCAAAAAAATAATTATAAATAAGTGCAAATTAACTACTGTAATACAACTAATATTTAGTATGAATTTATGTACTATATTACAGAAATTAACTTACATAACTTTATTAATAAAATTATACTCTTATTTTTAAAAAGCATTATTTAATAGCCTATTATACTCCTTAAAAAACACCATAAATTTTACATAATTATCAAAATAAAACACATTAAAATGATTTTCTTATAAATAAAAGTATTAAATATTTAAATACTTATATATTTAATACTCAACTTCCATACATAACCTATTATTCTATATTTTGTTGTATAATGAAAGTATAAAAGGGGATTAAAGGGGTGTTGTTTTATGAGAAATTCTACTTATAAACAAAACAAAATTTTTATTTTAGCCTATGTTATATTTGGATTATTCATGGGTCTATTTTTTGACTTATTGTTATCAACTCACATATACACATTAAGTATTTTAAGTATATTTTTTGGCTTTTTTATACTAGGAGTAATTTTCAAGATTATCCTTTCATGCCAAAATAAAAACATATTTAGAAACTAAATATTAAAATCTTATATTATTTAATATAAGTTAAAAGAGATTTTATGATTTAACTCTAATCATAAAATCTCTTTTTAAAGCTTTAAAGCTTGTCTATTAAAAATAATCTAATATCTTAATAAAAGATTATTTAATCTTCTAATATTAACTTAAGATAATTTCATTTCTCCATCTACAAGAATAATTTGTGATTGTTGAACCCTATTAATTCTCTTTATAGATATTTTATTTCTTTCAAGTTCTTTTAATATAGGATATTGTCTTGCTAAAACATTAAATGCATCTATTTCATCTAATCCTAGTACCATAGCAGATTTAAAAGGAATTATTTTGCTATCATTAAAGTTTAAAACTATGTTAAATAACTCTTTAGGAGTTGAAATTATTCTTTTATGCTCTGAAAGCAATCTACTTACTCCTGAAAAATCATTAGCTTGTATAAGCTCATTTAACTTAATTTTTTGTTCATCTGAAAGAGTAACAACATAGTCTAACATATTTTCACCTTGCTTAACTGGTGTAGGTATTGGATTTAAAAGCTCTCCTTGTTCATCTACTTCATTATTTTTTTCATCTTCTAATTCTTTTTCTAAATCAACACCATATGCTACAGCTTCACTTTTGTCAAAAGTAACATTTTCTACATTACCCTCTTTATTTAAAGTAACTTCTACAGCACTCTTTTCTCCTACAGAATTTTTCTCTTCTACAAGTTTTTTTTCTTCTATAGAACTATTTTCTTCTTCATTTTTATTAAAAAAATTCATATTAAATTCCTCCTAATTCTAATTTTTATCCATTGAGTAAAATAAAACTTTAACTTATTATATCATTTTTTTTATTATTTTTTCTTTAAAAAATAATAAAAAGCAAGTAAAATTACTTGCTTTTTATATTAAATTTTTTCTTAATTATATATGCCTAAACTTATTATATATACCTTTAATTTATTTTTCTTTAAAAAACCAATAAGAATTTAACCCAGAAATTTGAACCATAGCATCTTTTGGGACTTGTTTTATGGTATTATAAATATTCATAAAATCTCCAGACCCTAAGGTTAAACTTATAAAACCAAAAGTAAATAAAATTCCTGATATAAAACTCATACCACTAGGTATAAAAATCCATATTATAAGGGGTAAAAACCCAAATACTATGTTTGGAAAAATACTTAAAAATATAAACCTTTTCTTTGTTATGGATGTATTAGATGTAACTAAAGCCAACCTTTGCTTAATAGAATACCACATTTCAACCTCTGCATATTTTGGAAAAAATATAGCATGTAGATATTCATGCGGTAATATACTAAATGGTATTAAGATAATTCCAAAAATATTTAGTACATCACTCACTCCAAAAAATCCATTAGTTTTTATTCTAAGAAAAATAACTATAAGAAAAAATATTACAACGGGTATTAAAAATCTTCTAGTTTCTTTAGCCAGCTCCTCAGCTGATTCCGGTTCTTCAAACCTTACAGCGTTTTCAGGCAATTCACCTATTGGAAGATCCTCTACATCGTTAAACTTCCCTTTCCAAATTAACTTCAAAAAATTAGCCACTAATCTAATAAAATCTTTAAATAAGATTGTAATTTAATTAAAATTAACTACAACTTATCCTAGTATTTCTTAAAATACATTAAATATAAAATATTCTAAATACTTACTTTATAATATTAGTGACATTCACCTCCCCTATTTGTTTTAAATTATAGATAAAATTCAAATATAATACCAAATAACAACTCACTATACTTCTCATTAATAACTCTTTAATGAAATTCTAAGCACATAAATATAAACTTTATATATAAATATAATGTTTACAAATTAACTTCCCCTTATTCCCTTATTATACCATAAAACCTCCATTTTTCGTCATGGTAAATCAAACCAATTGAAAATTATTTAATTTAATCCATATATTAATATATCCTTATATAAAATCATATATATAAATATATAATTTAAAATTCATACTTATTAAGGGTTCTCATTTTAAAATCTCCTTCTATATTTAAGAGAACCCTACTTTTTAATTAATTTATTTCACTTAATATATAGGTTTATAATTTTGAAAGGAGGATTTTGATAAAGTTTATAATTAAATATAAACTTTACATATTTAATTATGAGTATTAAAATTTATGAAATTGAAAGCTTTAAAGATTTGAATCTATTTTGGAATATGTTCAATGATTATATAAACTATATTTTTGAAATGAGTCCACTCTCTAAAGAAGCCTTTGAATATTTTCTATCAAAAGAATATAAAGATTCTGTTTTAGAACTTTCTGAAAGAGATTTTAACCCTCTAAAAATAATATTTTTTAAGGAGAAAGATAAAATAATAGGTTTTGCAACTTACATTATATATATTGATGAAAAGGGGAAATCTATAATATTAGAATATTGTATAAATAAAGAATTTAGAAATAAAGGCTTAGGCAAGATTGTATATAGTAAACTTCAAGAAAGAATGATAAAAGAAGGTGCTAAAACCATAGAGCTTACTCCTACTAATAAGAGAAATGAACTTTTTTGGAAAAACAATGGCTTTTCTGACACTATGATTTTTTGTCAAGATGGAAGACACTTATTAATGAAAAAACTAAACTCATAATAAGTAATTTATAAATTTTAAAATTATTTCCTCTAAATTGTATAGGAATCTAAAACTATGTCTATAATCCTTAATGAAGATATAAAAGTTATATATTATAAAGATTAAACCTAAATAGTTTATATTTTTATTAATAGACAATTTTCAAAATAGTGTTGATTTTATATAGACATGTAAAATAACACAACTAAAAATATAGTTAATTAAATGTGTAGCTATGTTAATGCTCTCCTCTAATTCGTTTTTGCTAATTAGCTACACATTTATTTTACAAGCTCAATTATGGATTTAATCCATTTTACATAATTACATAAAGTTTATGATAGAATAAACTCTTTAAATAATAAGAAACTAAAGAACTTTATATTTAAGTAATCTTATTTATCCAGTACCTAAGAATTGCTTAAAAGAAATTAACCAAAGTATAAACATAATAAACTAAAGACTCCTATAATAATATTACCCTAAAATCTCCTTTAAACTAATCTAAATCTTAATCAAAATAAAAAGCATAAACCTACAAGACTTAGGTCTTGCTTTTTAAAATCACTCTTAATAAGAGAAAGTTAATTCTTTCTCTTATTTTTTAATGTTATAATTTAAATAAAACTCATTTCTTCCTTTTTGATATGACTTCTTAATATTTTATTATAAATTTTGTCTTAAACAACTTTTAAGATCTTCATCTGGAGTACTTATTGGCTTAAGGTCAAAATTATCAACTAAATATTGAAGTACATTTGGTGATAAAAAAGCTGGTAATGATGGTCCTAAATATATTCCTCTTATCCCAAGAGCTAATAGTGCCAATAAATCAGCCACGGCTTTTTGTTCATACCATGAAAGTATTATGCTAAGAGGCAATGAATTTACATTGGTATCAAAAGCATCAGCTAAGCTTGTTGCTATTTTAACTGCTGAATACAAATCATTACATTGTCCTATGTCTAATAATCTTGGTAACCCTGCAACCTCTCCAAACTCTAATTTATTAAATCTATATTTTCCACAAGCCAAAGTTAAAATTATACAATCCTTAGGTACTAATTTTGCAAAGTCTGTATAATAATTTCTTCCAGGTCTTGCTCCATCACATCCTCCTATTACAAAGAAATGTTTTATATTTCCCTCATTAACTGCAGAGACTATTTTTTCTGCATTACTTAAAGTCGCTTTGTGTCCAAAACCAACTAAAATTTCTTTACATTCTTCATCCTCATCATAACCACCAAGTTCAAGAGCCTTGTTTATAATCTCTGAAAAATCTTTATATCCATTTTCATCGGCTTTTATATGTTTTATTCCTTCCCAACCAACTACACTGGTACTATATATTCTATCCTTGTAGCTTTCCCTAGGTTGCATTAGACAATTTGTTGTCATTAAAATACATCCTGGAATGTCATCAAACTCCTTCTGTTGGTTTTGCCATGCAGATCCAAAATTCCCAACTAAATGCTTATATTTTTTTAATCCATCATAACCATGAGCTGGTAACATCTCACCATGTGTATATATATTTATTCCTTTTCCTTCACTTTGCTCTAAAAGCATTTCTAAATCTCTTAAATCATGTCCTGATACTATTATAAAAGGTCCTTTTTTTAAAGTTACATTTACCTTATGAGGAGTCGGATTCTTATATTTACTTGTATTAGCATCATCTAATAACTTCATTACTGCAATAGCTATATTTCCAGTTTTCATAGTTAATTCTATTAAATCTTCTGAACTTAGTTTATCATTAGTAGTAGCTTCTAAGGCTTTAAAATAAAAATTATCTACTTCCTTATCTATAAAGTTAATAAACCTAGCTTGATGTCCATATGCTGCTATTCCCTTCAATCCATATAAAATTGTTGATCTTAAAGATCTTATATCTTGATCTAAGCTATCATCATACATTATTCCAGCTTTAATAGCATCTTTTAACATCTCATCTTTACTATCACTTAAATTATATATAGCATGCTCTGGATATTCTCCTTTTGGAGCAATCTTTCTAAGTTTTTCTTTTATTTTTTGAGATTTTTTCAGAAGATTGATATGAACTTCTGGATCAAAGTTTACATTGGTTAAGGTTGTAAATAGCCCATTTTCTACAAACTTTACCACCTCTTGATCAATATTTCCTCCTTTATCAAGGATTTCTTTTGCATAACATGATATTCCCTTCAATTGGTAAATTAATAAATCCTGAAGATTTGCTATTTCTGGAGTCTTACCACACACCCCTCTTTTAGTACACCCCTTTCCTCCAACTGTTTGCTCACATTGATAACAAAACATTAATGAATTTTCCAACTTAATTCCTCCTTTAAACTTTATTTATTATAATTAACATAAAATCAAATTGTTAGATTTAAAATTAAATCCTTCTATAAAGATTATTGCTTAATATAATTAAATCTATAAATTATAAATATTATTTCTTATTATGCGAAATAATGTTAAACTTAATTCAAAATTTTAAATATACTAGTATATTTAAAGTTATTCACCAAAACCTAGAAATTACATATAAATAATCATATAGGTTTATACATAAACACCTCCTTACTTTTGTACAGTATAGTTTTACCTAAAAACTTTTTTACTATCTACATCTCCTTTATTTAAATTCCATACAAATTTACTTACACAGCAAATTCACTTTAATAAAAATTATGTATAAACTTATATTGATATTTTAGTAACCTCATTTTAAAACTCATTTTTAAATTAATTTATTTTACTAATTATGTGAGAATATATTTCTCACTTTTTTTATTTTCATTTCAAATAAAATCTATTTAAAAATTTCAAGCTAACAAATTACCAAGTTTCCCCTTTATTTGTTATCTAAGAACTTAATCCTCTACTTATTTTATTTCTTTAGAATAGAAATCAAAGTTAATACCAGTATTTACTAGGAAATCTATTTCTAAAGGAGTTATTTTAATCTAATAGATATATTCTACTGCTAAACTCAATTGAAAATAATTATCAAATTCCTTATAATAGCAATTGATATCGATTATTATTGTTTCTTAGATGTGTAAAGAGGTGATATAATGTTAAAAGCTATCTTAAAAATAATGAAAATTTCAAATGAATTCTCATCCTCTACTATTGCTAAAGAACTTAATATAAGTGAAACAATGGTTGAGATTTACAAAGAACAACTAGAACAAAAAGGATATATAAGAAAAATCTCTTTATCTGGCTGCTCTCAAGAACAATGCTCTTCATGCGGATGTGGCTGTGGGAGTTCTAAAAGTTTAAATTCTATTTCAGGCTGGGAAATAACTGAGAAAGGATTACTAGTTTTACAAAAATAATTTTAATTAGATAAAATTAAGGTTTTTATAATTAGGAGGGATATACAAAATGGATACTTTAGAAAAAAAGCAAGTAGGTGAAAAGCTTGTTGTTAAAGGAATTCAAAAAGACAGTATTGTAAAAAGAAGATTATTAGATATGGGAATTACCCCTGGAGTTACTTTAGAAATCACAGGTAAGGCCCCTCTTGGTGATCCTATTGAAGTGATTGTAAGAGGGTATAAATTAACTCTAAGGAAAAACGAGGCTAAAAGCATTTTAGTTTAGTATTTAATATCTTAAAAGGAGGAATTTTTTATGATACCTATGTCTTTGACTAAAGAAGGCAGTTCTATTCGGATAGAAAAAATGCTTATTAATGATTCACTAGGAAAAAGACTTATGGAAATAGGAATTTCAAAGGGAAATATTATAGATGTAATTAAAAATGATACTACAGGACTAATAATTGGTATAAGCGGATCACGTCTTGCTTTAGATAAAACTTTAGCAAATAAAATCTTTGTTAAAGAAATCTAAGCTATATATTTTTGTTTTTAATTGATAATGAATATTATTATATTTTAAATGGTGTATTGGGATATTTTATGTATTAATAAGAAACATACTTTGATATAATAATTTATTTTTTAATTAATATATAAATGGTTTATCTAAAAGACCAAATAAAAATCTTTTAGAGTTGGTATTGGGTATTTTACTAAATTTAAAATTTTATTAAGGGGGAAAATTAATGTTAACTATTGCGTTAGCTGGTAATCCTAACTGTGGTAAGACAAGCCTTTTTAACTTACTTACTAAATCAAGACAACATATAGGAAACTGGCCCGGTGTTACAGTGGAAAAAAAAGAAGGTACTTTAAAATTTAAAGGTGAAAGCTATAAAGTAATTGATTTACCAGGGACTTATAGCTTAGGAGCATACTCAGAAGATGAGATTGTTGCTAGAAATTATATATTAAAGGACAAACCTGATGTTGTTATAAATGTTGTGGATGCAACTAACTTAGAGAGAAATCTTTACCTTACTACTCAGCTCATAGAAATGGGCGCAAATGTGGTTATTGCTCTTAATATGATTGACCAAGCTGAGTCTTTAAATATAGAAATTGATACAAATAAACTTTCTAAAAGATTAGGTGTTCCTATTATAAAAACATCAGCTTTAAAAAATAGAGGAATAGAAGAATTAATAGAAACTTCTATACATTCAAAAAAGAATGAAAAACTTATTAATATAAATTATGGTGAAGATATTGAAAATGAAATAAAAAACCTTTCTTATTTGCTAGAAGCATATAAAAATAAATTGGAATTCCCTGTTAATTGGACAGCTTTAAAACTTTTAGAAAATGATGAATATATAAAAGATAAAGTAAAACAATTAAATTCTCCAAGTATATTTACTAAGCTTGAAGAAAGTAATAAGACCATAGAAAAAAATATAGGCTTTGAAGCTGATATGTCTATTGTTGATAAAAGATATTCTTTTATATCATCAATTACTGAAGATGTAATAAAGAAACCTAGTAAAAAGCAAGTAACAACTACTGAAAAAATAGATAAAATAGTTACAAATAAATATTTAGGAATCCCTATTTTCGCACTTATTATGTATTGTTTATATGAATTAACTTTTATTATTGGTGCTGGAATTCAAGAATGGTTTGGAGATCTTATAGCTAAAGCAGGTGTAATTGTATCTGACTTTATTGCTAATATGGGTGCTCCTGAATTACTAGTAGGATTTATAAATGATGGACTATTTGGTGGTGTAGGTGCTGTTCTTTCTTTCTTACCATTAATTATGGTTATGTACTTCTTATTAGGACTTTTAGAAGACAGTGGATACATGGCAAGAGCTGCTTACGTTATGGATAGACTTATGAGAGGTTTAGGATTACATGGAAAAACCTTCGTCTCTATGATAGTTTCCGTTGGATGTAATGTTCCTGGAATAATGTCTACTAGAACCTTAGAAAACAAAAAGGATAGAATGATAGCTATACTTATTAATCCATTTATATCCTGTGGTGCTAGAATGCCTATATATGCTGTATTTGTTGAAGCATTCTTCCCTACTCATCAAGGTTTAGTCTTATTTAGTTTATATGTGCTAGGTATTATAGTTGCCTTAATAAGTGGAAAAATATTTAGCAAAACTTTATTTAAAGGTGAATCTTCATATTTTGTAATGGAGCTTCCTGCTTATAGAATGCCATCTATAAAGAATGTATTCTTATTAATGTGGGAAAAAGCAGGTGCTTTCTTCAAGAAAGCTGGAATGATTATATTCCCAATGATGATAGTTCTTTGGGCTTTATCTGTATTACCACTAGGAGTTGAACCAAATAGTGAACACTCTATTTTAGGTATGATTGGTAGCTTTGTTGCTCCATTATTTGTACTAGCTGGATATGGAACATGGCAAGCTGGTGTATCATTAATAACTGGTATATTAGCTAAAGAATCAGTAGTTGCAACAATGGGTATGGTTTATGCTGGAGTTGAAGAAGGGGAAGCCTTAATAAATGTAATTCAACAGGTATTTACTCCACTTTCAGCAATTTCATTCTTAGTTATGACTCTTTTATATACTCCTTGCTTAGCAGCCTTAGGGGCAATAAAAAGGGAAACTAATTCTATGAAATGGACTATATTCTCTGCTGTATATACATTTGTAATTGCCTTAGTTTTATCAACACTTGTATATCAAGTTGGATTATTGCTAGGTTTTCAATAAATTAAATATGCCTTCTAATTATAATTATTTATTTTAGTTATAATTATTATAAGAACCAAGAGATCTCCTTCCAATAGTCTCTTGGTTCTTTCAATTTAAAATATTATATATAAACTTAGAAAATATTCTTTTTTAAACCCCTCTATTTGCTTATATACTACTAACCTTATATGAGATTAACTAAATAAAAAATCAAAAAGATTAAGAGATTTAAAAATAATTCTCTTAATCTTTTTAATTTATATATAAATATAAAATTTTACTCATCTACTGGAATTAAAATTGCATTTTGAATACATTTTGCACCTTCAGGTGTTAAATTTTGATCTCTTAAATAATATTTTTTGTCATCAACTATTAAATGATAAAAATCTATTACTTTACAGTCCCTATCATTTTTCATTAAGTATCTAACAACAGCTCTCATAAAATCGACTCTACTTAAAAAATGTTCATTAAAAGTTATTTTTATTTTTTCATTGCCTTTGTGTAACATATTACAACACCCCTTTTAATAATCATAAATTCCTTATAAAATGAATCATATTAGTATGTAAAGTCCTAAAAACACATAAATTTTCATTAAAGCTATATCTTATGAAAAGAGAATTAGATCACTGTTAATTAAAAAGCAAAATTCAAAATCCAGGACTCTATAAACGTTTACAAGTTTTAAAATAATCCATTTTAGGTTTATATTCTAAAATTTTTAAACCTTATTTTGTAGTAATACCTCTTTCTCTTTACACTTTTATTATACTACTCTACCCTATTAATGTAAACATTTTCTATTGAATAAATATGGTATTTTTTCCTTATTTAAAAAGCATCATTTTTATAAAAAATATATACTTAAAATTGCAAAAAGAAATTTATTATTACACTAAAATAAAGTCTAAAGTTATTAATATAATCGATTTTTTATAAGATAATCATCTTTATTAGTAAGAAAATAAAGAGCCTTCCTAAGTATAAACAAATTTCTTTGTTTACCCTATAAGAAAACTCTTTATCTACTTTATATTTTTAAATAATCCCCTTAAAATATACTAAATTTATTAATTTATTTTAAATACTTTCTATTTACTATTCTTCCTTGTTTTTATTTTTTCTTTTTAAGAAAACAGCTCCAACTGAAGCCATTATAGCTCCTAATAAAGATAGCATAGATCCTCCAAGAACTTGTCCTGTTGTTGGCAATGTTTCTTCTTTCTTAAGAAGTTTTTCATCTTTAACTGAGTTCTCTTCATTACTTTTATTTTCTTCACTAACTTTATTCTCTTCTTTAAGCTTATTAGCCTTTAATTCCTCTTTTGAATCAGTTTTAGCTTCAGGCTTTTGTACTATTTCCTCCTCAATAGGTTCATTATATTTCTTATTGTTATTTGGATCATCCTTTTCTGAATTTTTTAAGGAACTTCTGTCTATAGCAAAGTTAATAACTTTTTCTGATGGATTTCCTGCTTTATCTAAAGCTTCAACCTTTAAGATATACTTACCATCTTCATCTATTCTTGATTTTCCGTCATATTCTTTTCCATTTAAAGTATATTTTAAAGTTGTATCCTTATCATCAATCTCAATTATTGGAGTAACAGGTTCATTATAAACTTTACCCTCTTCAACTCCAGTTACAAATATATTAGCAGGTGTTCTATCTATAGAAAACTTAACTTCTTTATTTGATACATTTCCAGCTTTATCTGTTGCTTGTACATTTAAAACATAGTCACCATCTTCTTTTATACTAGATTTACCATCATATTCTTTTCCGTTTAAAGTATATTTAAAAGTAGCTTCTTCATTACTAGCTATTTCAGGAATAATTTCTTCATTATATACTTTTCCCTCTTCAATATTATTAACAGAAATATTTGCTGGTGTTTTATCTATAGTAAAGTTAGTTTTTACTTCTGTTTTATTTCCAGCTTTATCTTTAGCCCTTACAATTAGCTCATAGTTTCCATCCTCTGAAATAGGAGTTTTTCCATCATAATCTTTTCCATTTAATAAGTAACTAATTTCTGCATCTTCATTAGAAACTACCTTTGGAGTTACATCACTATTGTATATTCCTTGATCTGATACCCCTCCAATTGTCACTTCTGGAGCATTTTTATCAACCTTAACAGTGAGTTTTCTAAGAGTTTCATGATCTAATACATCAACGGCCTTTAATACTATAACATCTCCATCTTTTACAGGAACTTCATATGAAAACTCTCTTCTTGTACTATCATTTCCTGGCTTAGCTCTCTCTTCAACTTCTAACTGAATAGTGTCATTTTTATAGAATTTATATCCCCATGTGTTATCCTCAACAGTACCTTTTATATTTATTTTATCTTCATTAGTTATAACTATACCATCTGATTCTACCTTTGGAGATGATAAGTTTATTATAGGCGCTTTAGTATCACATAATATATTACTAGCATAATTATATAACACATTTCCATTTTCATCTTTCGCATAAATATTAACTTTATTCATTCCTTCTTTTAAAGCAACTTTATGTACAAAAGTTCCATCTTCATTTACCTTAACATCTTCATTATTTAACTTAAATTCTTTTACTGGACCTAAAACTACTCCCTTTACTAGATATTCTAAAGAATTATCAACACTTAAAGTAGCAGTTCCAAAGTTACCTTCAAATTTTATTAATGGATCTGAAGATTCAACCTTTATATTCTTAGATACTTCACCTAAGTTAAATGCTGTATCATTCATAGCTACCTTAACTTCATTTAAAGCATTGTTTTTTAACTTTATGTCACAACTATAAGTGCCATTATTTTCACTTATATTAGCTCTTATACTTTTACCATTTACATATACTGTAGCTATATCTGGTATAATAGAAACATTGTCCTTAGCAGTCCATTCTAATTTATAATCTACTTCATTATCATCCTTATTACCTAATACTTTGTCTCCTGAAGTTATTTCAATATTAGGTGCAGTAAGGTCAACTTGTACTGGAACAACTACCTCTTGATCTTTAGCATTATCATAATCAACTTTTGATTTTATATTTAAATAATATTGTCCTTCTGGTACAATTTCCTTTTCTCCTGTACTTTGGTTATATAGCTTTCCATCCCAAGTCAAATTCTCAAATAAGTTTGGAGCTTTTCCACTTCCACTTGGTTCACTATATTCCTCTTTTCTTATATAGTCTTCATGTCCTATAACTCCTAAGGATTTTTTATCTTTATCTAATAACTCTAATTCAGTTACCCTAGCATTTCTTAAATAATATAAATATGGAGCTATGATATCACCATTTCCATTTCCATCTGGAGATATTGCTATTTTACTAGGATCTACTTTAAGGTTTCCCTTTTCATCCTTTGCTCCTAAACCTAGCTTGTACCCAATTGCTCCATTTAAATTTGTTAATACTTCTGATGGAACTATGAACTTTTGATTTTTACTATCCCAATTCATAGCTTCTATTATTTGATCTTTTCCCCAGTCTCCATAATATCCTATGAAAGGAACTGATAATGATGGAACATCTTTTCCTGTAAGTTTAATAAATCCTTCAACAAATCTATCCTCTGAAACGGCTTTAGGTATTGTTAATTTCACTTTTAAAGTTTCTGTACCCTTAGCTGGAACAATAACTTTATTTTTATCAAACTTAAGATTTGCCCCCTCAATTCTTACATCATGAGACATAGTCTTTAAAGTATCACTAGTTTCTGTTAAAACTCCACCTAAATTTTCAACATCATACTCAGCCTCTTTATCTCCATAATTTTTTAATGTTAATGTAAATTCTTTCTCATTTCCTATTTGCTTTAATGCTACAGTAGAATTATTATTTTCATCTAATACTACAACCTTATTTTTAAGAGCTTCTTCTATTTGCATAAGACCAGCTCCTTGTCTTCTAGGTGAATAAGGTATCTTAGGATTATTTTTATCCATCTCTATCTTAGAAGTACTTATTGCTGTATTTTTTGCTAATTCTACTAAATCTCTTCCCTTAAGATTTGGATTTTCCTTTTTAAGCCCTTCAACTATTAATGTTTCTCCTCCAGCAACATGTGGCGCTGCCATTGATGTACCAGTCTTAATACCATATTTATTATCATTTATAGTTGAATATATATTTCCACCTGGTGCAGATATTTGTGGTTTAAAGTCTAAGCTTGGAGTAGGTCCCCATGATGATGATTCAACAAAATCACCAGCATCACTACTTGCAACTAATATTTTATTGTTTGTAAACTTTATTTTTAAACTTTTATTAATAGCATTTTTAAATTTTTCCCCGTCTGAGTTTTTAACAAATACTGATGGAATTTTAACCTTTGGATCTGTTGCCATATTTATAAATGACTCATCACCATCTCCATTGTATATTATTACCCCTTCAGCACCAGCTACCTGTGCATTTAAATTTTTATCTATAAAAGTAATTTCCCCTCTTTTTATTAAGGCAACTTTTCCCTTTAAATCTTTTCCTTTAAAATCTTGTACCTTTCCAAGTCCACAATCTACTAAATCAAAGTCTTTATCTAAATTAAGACTATTTTCTTCTCCTGATAACATAAATGGTATATTAACTGCTTCACCATTATCTTCAAAGCTTATTGTTGGTAATAACATCTTACTATTATGATAGTTTGCTACTGTAAGTGCATCCTTTGCAGTTCCAGGAGCTCCTACTAAACCAGTATCCTTTATATCTGGAACCTTGTATGGAGCCGTTGAATATTGTGAATTTCCAGCAGCCACAACAACGACTACCCCAGCATCCACAGCCTTTTTAACGGCTATTTGTTCTGGATCATCTTCTTTTTGGAATCCAGCAGAAGATCCTAAACTCATATTTATTATGTCTGCTCCTTGATTAACAGACTCTTCAATGGCAGCTACTATATCATCCTCAGCTGCCCCTTGTCTATTAGGATTATTTGAAAAAACTTTCATAGCTAGTAATTGTGCTTCTGGTGCTACTCCTTTTATTGCCTCATTTTTAGCAACCTCTTCATCACTTCCATTGGCAGCAACTATTCCTGCTACATGCATTCCATGCATATTTACTTTTGGATGTGTATCTATAATATTTTCATTTTCATCAGCAAAATTATATCCATATGGAATTTTTTCTGTAAAATATTTTCCTGGTCCATCTTTTAAATTTTCTTTTTTAAGCTTAGCTTTTGATGAATCTGTTATTTTCATATCTTTATGATTTGGATCTATTCCTGAATCTATAATAGAAACAACCATTCCTTCACCTTTTAAGCCTAACTCTTTCCAAGTTTCTACTGCCTGTGTTAAATCTTTAGCAGAATTCATAGCTGGATAATAAGTCTTTACAACTTTTACGCTTTTTACACCATCGATTTTCTTTAATTCCTCTATATCTTTTACTTTTGTATCGATACTGAATCCATTTATTAAGGTTCCAAAGCTTTTATTTATCTTTTCTCCTGTAATTTCTTCTGCTTCATCCTTAGCATCTTTTTGTTCTTCTTTTACTTCTTGAATTTTTGCTTCAGATGGTTTTTTCTCACCTTCAGCCTTAGCTTCCTCTATAGCTGCTGGCTTTTCAAGTTCAACTATAACTCTTACTACTTCATTTGGATTTTGATACTTAAAATAAAGTTCATCCCTAGCAATATTCTCTAAATTTCTTACTGTATGGCTTGTCCCATTTTGAATTTCCTCTGCCATTACATTAGTTCCTACACTACTAGGCATTATAAGAGCCAATACCACCAAACCATTGAGCGTTGAGGATAAAAACCTCTTCATCTGTTTTTTCTGTTCCTTCATTAAATTTGTCCCCCTTTTTATTATGTTATTTATAAAAATTTTTATAATAAATACTTAGTTGCCCCTACCAAATATTTATATTATAAAAAAATTTTAAGCTTTATATAGAAACTAATGAATTTTAATTATTACATTAATTTCTTAATCTTTTAATTTCTCTTAACACTTTATTTATATTTTAATAGATTATACATTATTAGTTAATTTTTTGAAAGTGTTCTTTTTATTAACTTTTTGTAAATAAATTCTATTAAATCCCTTTAAAAGGCAGTATTACTTTGATTCCCCCACCTACTTATATATTAATTTTTTTAAAAAATATCAATTTTGCTGTTTCATAAATTATAATTAACATTATTAATAGTTTATTAATAAATCATTGATAACGTTAATTATAGTAATAAAAATAAACTCATTAGGTATAATATTTCATTACACCTAATGAGCTTATTTTAAACTTATCTCTCTTTATAATTTTTAAAATCCCTTACGAAATGGAGGGAATACATAATCATCTTTTTTTCTAAGTGAAATTAATACTTCTTCTCCACAGATATCTTTGCATACCACTATACCTCTAAAAACCTTAAGATTATCACAAGCTCCCATTTTTAAGAACTCCATAATAGCCTCTACCTTTGTATCATAATAAGCTTCTGGAACTTCTTTACCATTAGGAGTAACTTCTGCTAATATATATTTCTCTGAAATATATTTACACCAAGCATTTTCTTTATCCCAGTCAGCACCAAATTTTTCTGACATCATATCATACCAATTTTCAGCTAGTTTTTGCTTTTCAGACTTATTCTTTCTTCCAACTAATTCTTCCTTAAGTTTCATAACTGCATATCTAAGATAAAAAACCTTATCTACTTCATCTTCAAATTCATATAAATTAAGATCAAATCCATAAGTTTTATAAACCTCAGTAACTTTTTCATTTAGTTTTTTAGAATCAATTATAAAATTTCCATTCTTTGTCTTATATGTAGTAACTCCCATTATTGCTCTCCTTCATCTAGAAATACTATTTCTTTAAATATATTTAATCTTTAGTAATATTAAGTTTTATAGTTTATTAATCAAAATTTTTATTTCACTATATAATATTATTATCCATAACCAAATTTTCCTATTATATAAACTAATACTTATCCTTAATAAAAGCTTAAAACACAATAATAAAATGACTTTTGTTAACATTTTGTTATTATATTTTATATAATAACACAAACAGTAAAACTTTACCAGTTAACTGAAATCACTACATAATTTTTATTTATGAAAAACATCAAAATTTTGGTTTAACATCTCCATTTATTAAATCAATAAAATCTTTAATATGCTTATTATTCTCTAAATTCATGGATATATCATATATAAGCCATCCAAAATCATTATTAGACAATAACAACTCTATTCTTTCACGCTCCACTTTCCAATAATACTCTAAATTACAAAAAGCTCTTAACAGGGTTATTTCATTATCAGTGTAACCCCCTCTTCCATCCCAAAGGCCAACAATCTCCTTACAGGCTTTCATGTTAGCATAAACATCCTCATTCCTTTCTTCTCCACTAGAATTTAAGGTTGCATATGCAAATTTACTAATATTGTACTTAAGTTGTTCCTCTAATCTTTTTTTATATAAATATACCTTTGTACTTTTATAAATACCAAAGAACATACTTGCTATTAATAATACTGATAAAACAACTACTTTATTTTTCTTTAAATACTCCCTTAATTTTTTAATAGTCATTGACTCTCCCCCTTATTTCATATATACATTTAATTATATATATTGATATTTTTCCCACAATATTTTTTATATCTTTTATTAAAAAAATTACAATTGAAGTAAAAATAAAAAAGATGTATTGTTTTTATATAGGTTAATTTAACCCTATAATTTTAAACTTTAAATTTAAAAGGAGCAATTAAATTGAAAAGAAGTAATTTACAAAACAATACAGATATTGAAATAAAAGAAATCTGCGAAATCTGTGGAGAAGAGATGGATGAAAATCCTTTTGCATATGACTATGATTCAGAAAATAAACTTGTCTTTAAATGTCCAGCATGTGGCCACAGAAAAGTTAGAAACTTATAAAAATTAAATATTCTTATTTTTAACATTAAATACTTATAAAGAGATTATAAAATAACAAAAGAGAGAGCTTTACTTAAAATAAAACTCCCTCTTTTGATTCATATATAGGTCAAACTTAATTTTTTAATAAAACACTTTTAAAATTTTATTTTTATTCTACAGGAATAAGTTGCCATTGACTTGTCCAATAAGTATTTGGAACATTTCCATACTGTAAAACGCCTTCATAACTTTCTGTATGTATTGACATATTAGGCTTCCATCTGTTAACAAACCTTGTATATCCATCTACTGGTACTTCACTCCATTGAGCGCTCCACCAAGTTTTTGGAACCTTACCATATTCTATATATCCAGTTTGATTTTCTATATTTAAATATTCTCCTGTTTCATTATTCTTTAATAAAGTGTATCCATCTCTATATTCTTTACTCCATTTTGCATTTTTTTCATTTTTTAAAGTTATGTCCCCATAAGACACTTTATCATTATTTTCTTCAATATAAAGGAATTTTCCTGTTTGTCTATTTCTTATTAAGTAATTATTTAAACTTTCACTCTCTTTATATCCATCTACTGGTTTCCAAACTCTCATATAATCAATTGCCCATTCCTTAGGCCAAACATCATTATGAGCACCTGAACCTGCATCTGTGTATATATTTAAAATTGTCCCCATTTCATAGTCTGGTGAACCATATATAACCTTAAATAATTCATTATCATAATAGAATTTCAAAGCAGTAGGAGTCCATTCCATTGCATAAATATGATATTCAGAAGTTGGATCTCCTGATGGAACTTTATCTTCTGAAATAGTCCAAGATGTTTGGAAGTTTGGATCATTCCATCCATATGCAGCGATTCTCCATGTATCTTTTTTACTAAAGAAAGTTTCTAATATATCAATTTCTCCTGTTTGTTTTGAATTGAACCAATCATTAGTATCATCCTGCATACCAACCATCCACCAAGCTTGATGACCTCCACCACCTGTGTTAGATAGCTTAGCACGAATTTCAAAGTATCCATATTTAGTTGTATAACCTCTCCACTCATTTCTTTCATGGTTATCAGTTGTTCCACTAAAATTATGTATCCAACTTTTATCAAAAGACATTATGGCAGATGATCTAACAGTTCCATCATGCTCTGGGCACCATGGTTTCTGATCTTCAGTTATATATTCAACAAGTGATCCATTTTCAAAACGATAATTAGCCTTAGCACTTTCAGGATCCTTGCACCAATGTGGTAAATAATAATCAGTCCATTTTTCTCTATCTAATGTAGGACCATTAAATTCATCAGAAAAGTCTAATTTATATCCAGCTTTTTCAATTGGATTTGCTGGAAAATCCTTTGCTTTTGAAATAGTAAACGGTAGCAGCAATAGTAACATAAAGACAAACATGAATCTTAATACACCTTTTCTATTCAAAAATACCCCTCCAATTTAAAAGTTTGACCTATAAAATATATTTATAAAAAAATTATAAATATCAAAACTTTATAAATTTTCTTGTGAACTTAAAAATTCCAAGAATCTTTCAACGCCCCCTGAAAAAATTATTACTTCTTCTGGTCTTTTTCCTTTTAAATTAGAAACATCAAAGAAATCTCCACTTTTTGAGGAATCAGTAATCATAAAACTATCACTACCATATAACCCCTCATCAATTCCTATGTATTCATCTCCCCAAAAGCTACATTCTTCTGGTAATATTCCAAATTCATCTTTAAAATAATTTAAAATTGTATTTACATTATCACTTTTGCTAGAAACTCCAACTTCTAAGTATTTAGCATCTGTTGTTACCAGTAAATCTAAGCCGTATTTCTCTCCTATTTCCTCAGAAATTTTAATAAGTTCTAAAATCCCCTCATTAAATCCATGTCTAGTTAAATTTTCTTTTAATATATCAACTTCATTTTCTTGAAGAAATAGTTGCTCTCCTCTATTATTATCAACCATAAGATCTATTTTACAGTAATTAGGTCTGCTAAAAACTATATCCGTCTTATAATCATAGTCTTCTAAAAGCTTCATATGGATATCAAAACAAGCCCTATGAACATCTAAAAGAACTGATTTTTCTGGTATCATATTATTGAATAACTCTAAATTTTTATTTTTATTAAATTTATAATTATATGCCCCTCTGCCTAAGCCTAAAAATAAATTTTCTAATTCTTTTTCAGTAAAGTAATCTTGTAATCTTCCACCAGCAATATTTTCAATAGTAGTTCCACTAATTATTGCTAGTTTTATTCCCTTATTAAGTAAACCCTTCATTCTCGAAACTATTTCATCTACTGGTGCCTTCCTAGAAGTTACAGCAGTACCATCCCAATCAAAAAAGATAGCTCTATACCCCTTATTCATAAAACACTCTCCCTTTTTTCTTATTAATAATAAATTTAAACAAAGCAGATTAAAAGTTTTATTTTTAAATAGCTAAACTATTATTTAGTTGGTATTTTTATTATTTCACTTAAATTTTCAATATAAACTTTTTCTCCATATACATATAATTCTAAATTCTCGCCCTCTAATAGTCTTATTTCAATTTCATCTTTAGAAATTTTTATTTCTAATAGATTCTTCTTATAGAAAATTTTAAAACTATATGCATTCCACTCCTTAGGTATTGTAGGATTTAATTCTAAAATTCCTTTATTAGTTCTAAGTCCTGCAAAACCATTTACAATGCCTTGCCAGGTTCCTGCCATATTTGCAGCATGAATTCCTGCATAAAAGTTATTGTGATAATCATCTAAGTCCATTCTTGCTGACTGTGAAAAATACTTGTAAGCCTCCTCATCATATCCAATTTGACTAGCTAAAATACCAAATATACAAGTTGATAAGGAGGAATGATGCAATGTTACTTCTTGATAAAAATCATAGTTTCTTCTTAATTCATTTATACTAAAAAGATTACTATGAAGATACATTGCTAAAATTGCATCAGCTTGCTTTGACATCCTTTGTCTAAATATAAATAGAGGATGATAATTTTCATAAAGAAGATGTCTCTTTTCTTTAGGTATTTTTGAATCATCCCAAGGCTTCCTCTTCATAAAGCCATCATCTAAAGGATACACCCCTCTTTTCTCATCATAAGGGAAATACATATTCTCAATTATTTTTTTCCAATATTCTATTTCTTCATCTTTTAAATCAATCTTTTTAACCAAACTATCATAAGATAATTTATCCTTTTCTTTAATCTTATTTAATGCCCATATTGCATCTCTAAGGTTTTCACGGGCCATAAGATTAGTGTAAAAATTATTATCAACTATAGCATTGTACTCATCTGGCCCAGTTACAGCACAAATACAATATTTATTTCCTACATACTCAGAAAATGATCCTACATCAGCCCAAACCCTTGCAGTTTCACATAAAACCTCAGCTGCTTTATCCTTTAAATAGTGAAAATCATCATTAACATCTACGTAAAGCTTAAAGGCATATGCTATATCTGCATTTATATGATATTGAGCCGTTCCTAAAGGAAAATATGTTGATGCTTCCCCTCCATTAATTGTTCTCCATGGATATAAGGCTCCTTTATCATGTCCTAATACCCTTGCTCTCTCTCTAGCCTTATCTAAAGTAAAATACCTATAATCTAGTAATTTCTTAGCTAAATCTGGCTTAGTATATACAAATACAGGAAGTACATACATTTCTGTATCCCAAAAATAATGTCCTTCATATCCTTCTCCACTTAACCCTTTAGCTCCCATTCCAGTTTTACCATCTCTACCAGCTGATTGCATAAGGTGAAAAAGATTAAATCTTATTCCCTGTTGAAGTGCATCATCTCCCTCAATAATTACATCAGCTGTTCTCCAAAATTCTTCAACATATTCCTTTTGCTCTCTCTCAGCTTCTATATATCCTTGTTCCTCAGCATCACTTAAAATAGCTTTTATAAAGCCATGTAACTTTTCACAATTCATATCTAAAGATGTACTATATGCAATAAACTTATCTAATATAATTTCTTCATTTTCCTTAGCATAAAATTCATAGGATACCCCACAAAGCTCATAATTTTTAAAGTTCTTTCTTATAAAGTTTTCTGATGATATTTTGTTTAATGCTCCACAAGCTATTGAAAGTTCACTATTTAATGTTATTCCTTCATAGTAAAGTTCATCTTTTATAGAATCTATATAATCATTTGCAAGCCTTTTACCAAAAGGACCATAATCAACTAAAGGATTAGTTTTTCTTGTATGATTTTCTACATTTACATCAATAGCAGAGATAAATTTTAAATTTCCACTAAAGTTTAAAGGAGTAACTTTATAACGTATTTCCATTAAATTTTTATTATTAAAACTAACAAATCTACTTATGCTAATTTTTACTTTTTTACCCTTAGGTGATACCCATATAAGATCTCGAGTTATCCTTCCCTCTTTCATATGCAAAACTCTCTTATAATCCTCTATTTCACCTGTAAGCATACTGAATTCTTCATCTTCTATAAATAGCTTTATTATTTTAGCATTTGGAAGATTTAAAAGTGATTGACTTTCTGTAGGGAAACCAAAATTCCATTCCCCATATCTTATATGCTCACTTTCATAAAAGCCATTTACAAAGTTTCCTTCTAATCCTGTTTCAACATCAAAATCATATGCCTCTTCAAAGGTGCCTCTAGTACCTATATATCCATTAGCCAATGAAAATGTTGTTTCATTTCTATAATTATTTTTTAAAAGAAATTCTTCTTCTGTTATATTCCAAGGCTCTATTTTATAAATAGGCTCTCTATAATCTTCCATATTACTCTCTCCTCACCACTTTATTTTCCAAAAAACTTCATTCTTTTTCACAAAGGAATATAAAAACTCAATGGCATCTGGTTTCAATGCTGTCCTATGTTTTGAAATTGCTTCTCTCTTTAAATTTTCTTTTAAATTATTACATTGCATTTCTTTAGGTACAATAAAACTTAATGCTTCACTCCATTTTAAGTTTGAAGTTTCTTCTAGAAGTTTTGGGCATGTAAATTCACTAACTTCTTCAGTAATAATAGGCCAATTTTCATCCCCATCACAAGAATGTACTATGCCACTATATAAATTAGGTTCATAGTTATTTTTTTCTCTAAGTTCTTTTAATATTTCAACTACAAAACAATATAACCCGCTATGATCTCCGTGGGTATCAAACTCAGAGGTTGTAAAAATATTTTTTGGCATATATTTTTCTATTACTCCTAACAAATCATCATGAAAATTCTTTCTAGTATATTTACTATGTTCATTAAAGTTTTTAAAGTGATATTCTTTATGATTCTCTAAAGAATAAGTTTCCTCTGAACAACTAGACTCTAAAATTTTATTTTCATCCTTCTCTTCATAAAGATTCCATAAAAAGCTTTCTTCTTTAGGCATTCCAGTGTCCGCATATCCAAGGACTATTAAATTTTCATTTTGTAACCCTAAAAGTTCTAAGCCTTCTATACTTTCACTAATTCTTGCCCTTCCTACAGAAAAATCTTTACAATCATAGTCTCCATTAGTAGCCATTACTATCTTCACATCTAGTCCAATTTCTAGGGCATTTTTTATTATTCCTCCTGTCATAAGTAATTCATCATCCTCATGGGGAACAATTATCATAATACTTCCAAAATCTTTGTCTATATTAATATTTTTCATAAAATTATCACCTCGCCATTTAACCTTTAACAGCTCCTGTTGTAACTCCACCTATTATGTATTTTTGCATAAATATATAAAATACCATAAGAGGTGCAACTCCTAGCATTAACATTGGGAAAAGTGCTGTCCAGTCAGTTGAGAATTGCCCTATATTTCTAGATACCTCTTGTAAAATAACTCCATTTTCTCTACTTTGTAAGAATAATAAAGGTGTTAAGAATTCATTCCATACATTTAAAGTTACTATTATAACTACAGTTGAAATAACTGGTTTTAAAAGTGGTAATATAACTCTAAAAAACTTTTTTAATACTCCACATCCATCAATATCTGCTGCTTCCTCTAACTCCATTGGAATAGTAGCTTCTATAAATTCTTTAAACAAAAATATTGCTTGAGGTGTGTTTATAGCTACGTTTACTAATATTACAGCAAAGGCACTATTCATAAGATGTAAACTCTTTACGATTTTATATAAACTTACTATATTCATTTGGAATGGAACTATTAATCCTGCAAGGAAAAGTAAAAACATACGATTTCCAAGTTTAGTTTTTGTTCTAGCTAAAGCATATCCAGCCATAGATCCAAAAACAACAATCAATATAACCGCTGTGGCAGTTATAAACACTGTATTTCCAAAAGCTCTTGGAAAACTCATCTGTTTCCACGCATTAGAATAATTTTCAAAAATCCAAGTCTTAGGAATTCCTAATGGACTAGCTGTTGCTTCTTGAGGAGATTTAAAAGTTGTTACTATAAGATAATAAATTGGTATAAACCATATAGCAGCTAATAGAATCATTGCTAATTCTAATCCCCATAGTTTTTTGTCTTTTTTCTTAATTCCACTACTCTTCACTTTATTCATCATGATATAGACTCACTCCATTTCCCCATTAATTTCGTTGTTATTCCACTTATTACAAGAACTATAATAAAGAATAATACTCCAAAGGCTGCCCCTGTACTATAGAATCCATCTGAAATACCTTTTTTCATCATAACAGTCATAACTGTTTCAGTAGCATTTCCTGGTCCTCCTGAAGTCATTGAATATATGATGTCGAAAACTTTCATACCACCTATAAGTCCTGTAACAACTATTATTTTTACTGATGGACACATTAATGGAAGTGTTACATGAAAGAATTGTTTTAAACTTCCAGCTCCATCAATACTTGCAGCTTCATATAATTCTTTAGGTATTGATTGTAAATTTGCTAAGAATATAACCATTGCCCATCCTGTCCATTGCCAAGCTTGAGTAAAAATTACAGAAAATAAAGCTTTATTTGTTGTGAAGAAATTTATTGTGTCTAATCCTAAAGAATGTAATATATTATTTACTAAACCATAATCTGATGATGAAAGTATAAAATTCCATAAGTAACCTATTATTAATGAGCTGAATACTGCTGGAAAGAAAAATATAGCTCTTAATAAATTACGGCTTTTTAATTTTTTATCTAATAACACTGCTAAAGGTAATGCCAAAACTGTTTGTAACCCTGTAAGAGCTATAGCATATATTACTGAGTTCTTAATACCAGTCATCATAACTGGTGTTGAAAATACCTTAGCGTAATTTTCAAACCCAACAAAACTTAAATTAATAGGATTTATATCTGTATAATTAGTAAAACTATAAAATATTGTGTATAAAAATGGTACAATACTAAATATTAAGTAAATTGCTAAAGCTGGTAATACAAAAACATAAAAGTATTTTCCTAAAGTTCCAGGTGTTCTTCTTTTCTTTTTAACTAATTCCATGTAGTCTCCTCCTTTAAATGCTAGATAAATTTTTTAAAATTGCTCATAACCCTAAACAGATTAGAATTATGAGCAAAAAAGTTAATTTTATTTATTTATAAGTTCACTTGCAGCAGAATCTACATTAGATAAAGTTGTTTTTAGATCTTGGTTTCCAAGTAAGTAATTTTGCATTTGTTTACCATAATCTACATGTGCTGACCCTGCATCTCCCCATTCATTCCAAGGACAATAAATATGACCTGCATTTATAGCTTTTTCAGCTCCCTTAAAAGCTTCTGGAAGAGTGAATGAAGTTCCAGTTAAGTAAGAAGATCCTCCTTGATTGTTTTCCCATAAAGCTTTTTGTCCCTCTTCTGTAGATATAGCTTTTAATACTTCCATTGCTGCATCTTTATTTTTAGATTTTGAGTTTACTGCAAATCCACATCCAGGTCCACCTATTAACCATCCATCGCTAGGTTTTGTTCCGTAAAATGGCATCATATTAAGTTTTACATCAGGATTTTTTGACATAATTGCTTCTAAATCCCATGGTCCTGAACAATACATTGCAGCTTTTCCAGTAGCAAATTCCTCTAAAGCTTGATCGTGATCTATTCCAGTCATATCTTTAGTGTATATTCCATCCTTTATCATTTCTGACCATTTATCTAAGTACATATTCCATGTACCATCTAACTTAACTTTTCCTTCTCTATACTCTTGTCCAAAGTTTTTACCATCATCTGTTGATAAATACTCAGCTGTTACAAAAGCCATAGAATTCTTTAATAAAGGTTCCCATGATTTTAATCCTGCTGCTAAAGGTTTTATTCCTAAGCTTTGGAATTTCTTACAAACCTCAATGTATTCATCAAAGGTCTTAGGTATTTGAATATTATTTTCTTCAAATAATTTTTCGTTATAATATATTCCTTCAAACCAACTTATTCCTGGTAAAGCATATACATTATTATCGTACTTATAGACATTAGTACCTGAATCTGAATACTTCTTAGCCAAATCGTTTACATTTTCTAGATATCCTAACTTAGCATGTTTTAAGGCTGATGCTGGAGATTCACAAATTATATCTGGCCCCTCTTCAGCTGATAATTGAGTATCTACTATTGTGTTATAGTTTGAGTTATCAATAAATTGATACTCTATTTCCACATTTGGTAGTTTTTCAGATAAATACTTTAACATATCTTTCATTGTATCTTCATTATTCCAGTTAGTCATACGAAGCTTTACTTTACCACCATCTTTTGCTTGAGTAGAATCAGTTTTGTCACCACATCCTACCATTGCAGTTGCTCCAATCATCATACATAGAATTGCACTTAGAATTTTTTTTCTCATATCTCTTCCCCCTTTAATTTATCCATCCCTTTAATGATGTCATAGCTTATAAATTATTAAGTTCCTCTTATGATTAAATTATAAAATCATTTAATTTATTAATAAATAATACATTTTTTCGAAACATTGTACAATTTTACGTTATTTTTTATTAATAAAAAAATGCTGTATCAAAATAACTTTTAATAAAACTTAAAGCCTTATAAAGAGAATTTTAGTAATTTTCTCAGTATGCTTCTATGTTTTATCTCTCAACTTTGATACAGCACCTTAGTGTATTTTTAATTTAATTTATCATTTATTTTAGGAAGCCTTAGTGCAATGCATATATAATTATTTTCAACTAAAGAACACTCTAAATTACACTCTATACCATAATATAGTTCTATTCTTTCTTTTACATTATATATACCATATCCTTTTCCTGGCTTATTTAACATCTCCTCTATGCCCTTAATATCATTATTATTGTTACTACTATTATAAATTTTAAAGATTAAAGAATCTTCATCCTCCTGAAACTCAACTATAATCTTTCCTCTTTCTTTTCCTTCATTACAATCAATTCCATGCTTAATAGCATTTTCAACTATAGGTTGTAGAATAAAATTTAACATATTATTTTTTAATCCCTTTTCATCTATTCTATATTCCACATCAAAACTATGTGAATGTGCTATTTTTTGAATTTCAATATAGGATTTTATATTATCAATTTCACTTTTAACATCTGTTATATCTTGTCCATTATTTAAACTAGTTCTATAAAATTTAGCTAGATACCCTGTTATATCACTTATATCATCATTTCCTTCTCTAATGGCTTTCCACTTTATAGTAGATAAACTGTTATATAAGAAATGTGGGTTTATCATAGCTTGTAATGCTTTAAGCTCAGTTGCTTTCTTCTCAAGCTCAATTTTATAAACTTTATTTATCATATCGTTTAAGTCCCTTGTCATATGTCCAAAGCTATTTGTCACAATTCCTATTTCATCAGTATCCTCTGTAAAAATAGGATTATTGAAATTCCCCTTTGAAACATCTTCAGCCTTATCCTTAAGCAATAATATTCTTCTGCTTAAGGCTTTAGATAATATGTTTATTAATATAACTACTGCAATTAAACAAAAAATTACTATTAATAAAGTTGAACCTATTATAGGAATTAATTCCTCTGTTATTTTCTTTTTATCTAAATAATAAAATACCTTCCAATTTGAAGCATCAATATTATTTTCACATATTAAATACTCCTTTTCTTTCAAATTAGCTCCTGATTTTATATTTAATATATTTTCTAAAACCAATTCATTTATTTTACTATTTTTCATCAGCTTTTTAAAAACTATATTTCCACTATTATCTTTAATAATAATTCCATTATCTAAGAAATCCATATTTTCTAAAGGCTCTGTTATAATACTCATAAACAATTCAATCCTAAGTACACCTATAACTTTACTATTAGTTGCAGTGTCTAATATACTTCTAGTTATAAATAATTTTCCATCCTCATAACTCCAAAAGGGCTTAAAACTCTTTTCACTTTTTTTATACCACTCCTCACCCTCTACAAAATTACTTGACTTTAAAAAGGATCCTATCTCTCCACTTACATTGGGAGTATATATATTTATTTCCTTTATGTAATCATCGCTGGTTATAAAATACCAAAATATAGGCTCTACAGTATCATTTAAGGTTTGTGCTATTGATATATTATCATTAGGCTTATTTTCTATAACCTTTCTAAAGTTTAAGTTATAAGCAAGATATTTTGCATACCCTTCTTCCTTTTTTAATTTAAAGTCTATCTCATCAGCAATTCTAAGACTATTATTTTCCATTGTCTTCTCAGTTTGTATTAATAAATTTTTTCTTGATTCACTAAAACTATAAACCCCTAAAACTATTATTGGTATAGATACAGATATGCTAAAACTAATAATTAACTTTTTCCTTATAGATGCTTTTCCTAAAAACCACTTTATTATTTTTTCAATCATACATAACCTCACTTATCTTAACTATTATTACGTTTAAATTGGTTTGGAGTTACTCCAAAATAATTCTTAAATATACGGTTAAAGTATGATTGATTTTCATATCCACAGGCCTTACCAACTTGTACAATTTTCATATTACCTTCTTCTAAAAACTCCTTAGCCTTATTCATTCTAAAATCAGTTATATATTTAACTATATTTGATCCTGTTTCTTTCTTAAAAACATAGCTTAAATAGGTTGGCGTAAAATTAACCTTATCTGCAATATAATCTAAACTAAGTTCACTGCTATATTCATTTTTTATTATCTTTATCACTTTGTTAGCTATGCTTTTTTCGTCTAAAATATCATTATCACATTCCTTTGCAATATCCTTTATAATAGATTCAAAAGCTGCTTTTAAGTTTTCACTTGAGTTACATTTTAATATCTTTTCTATAAATCTCTTTTTCACTTCACCATTATATATATTAAAGGCTTTACAAAGTTTTTCTATTAAATCATAAAAAAGGTGATGTATGTATATAGTACTAAGTGAACCTGATTCTAACATGTATTCTATAAGCTTATTTATATAAAATTCAATATCATTTAAATTTCTTTCATTTATAGAGTTTTTAAGATTTTCCTTTACATTCTCTATTTCAAGTGTGTATAAATCATTAGTTTTATCCTTATTAACCCTAATAATCCTTGATTCAAAATCATAAATATTTTCCTTTATATTATTTAATCCCTTTACCTCATCATAGATTTTTTCAATTCCACAAAATACATTGCTAATAAAAAAAGAAGAGTTTTCATTAGCTAATAACTTAATTTCTCTAGCTAATTTAGAACAAACTTCATCTAAAAAATCCTCTTTTATTTTTAAATTACTATAAAGTAATAAGTATGATTCATTAGGATAAAAATTTATATATTCATATTGAATTTTTAAATATGTATTTAAGAGGTTAAAGAAAGTCTCCTCCCTCTCCTCGAAGAAATTATCCCTCGTTTCTATGTTTATAAGTACTAAATATTTATCTTCTAGCTGTATATTGTATACGTTTAACTTTTCATTAATATCATTTTGATTGTTGTGATTAGCTAATAGCTTATAAAGTAAAATCTTCTTACTTGATTCCATAAGTAATTCTTTTTCTTTCTCTTCTTCCTTTCTTTTTATGCAGCTTTTTATTACCTCTTCCATAACTCTTTTAAATTCATCCACCTCAATAGGTTTAAGTAAATAATCAACCACTTTTGCCTCTAAGGCTTTTTTAGCATAGTCAAATTCACTATATGCACTAAAAATTATTATTCTAATTTTAGGATCATACTTAAAGGTTTCCTTTGCTAATTCTAGTCCATCCATGAAAGGCATCTTTACATCTGTAAAAAGAATATCTATATGATTTTTCTTTATGTATTCTAAAGCTTCTTTTCCATTTACAGCTTTAGCTATATTTAAAGGAAATTCATATCTTTTTATAAGAAATTCAATTCCTTCACGTTCTGTAGCCTCATCATCTACTAATAGTATTTTTAACATATCTTCTCCCCCTTTTATACTTAAAAGCTTCTTTAACTTTACATAATTATTAATATATAAAATTAATTACTAATTCTACTTTAATATAATGTATAATAAAAATTCAATAATAGTTAAAAATTTTTCTTTATAATAGATTTGTTAATACCTAAATTTAACATAATTATTAATAATAATTTTAATGCATAGTTATTTTATATAATTTTATTATAAAAATAATACTTTTTATCATACTAAGAACAATATAGTAAAGATATTCAAACTTATTTAAGGAAGTGAATTACTTGAAAACACAAAATAGGAATTACTTAATTGATAATAGTAAAGGCCTTTTAATATTTTTAGTGGTCTTAGGACACAGTTTAGAATTTATTAGAAAAGATTATGAAGTGGCAAGACTTTTATATGTATTCATATATGAATTTCATATGCCTGTATTTGTTTTTATTTCAGGATATCTTTCAAAAAATGTAGAAAAAGGACGTAGAAATGCCGTAAGAAATTTTCTCACTCCCTTTTTACTATTCAATATAATATGGAATTTAATCATATTAGTAGGTCCCTTATTTTTAAGAGGTGAATTTACTGAACTTCCTAGTGAACAAGCATTTTCCTTCTTCACTCCTGGTTGGGCACTATGGTATATATTTGCAATGTTTTTATGGAAAATCCTTTTACCTGATCTTTTAAAGTTCAAAAATATTTTTATACTTAGTATTATTGCTGGTATTTTTGTAAAACTCTCTGGTGAGTTTGGCTCTTATATGGCACTTTCTAGAACTATTACCTTTGCTCCATTTTTCTTAGCTGGTTATTATTCTAGTGAGGAAAAATTAAAAAGATTTAGGAAGTTTACAAGATTTAATATTCTAAACAAAGTTCCTTCAATATTAATTCTAATTATTGGAGTTTTAATAGCCTTAATTTTTGTTAACTATTCAAATATTGCAGATGAATTTTTCTGGGCAGATAGGTCCTATAGTAATTTTAATATAGAAATATTCACTGGAATCTTACTTTATATTGCAGTTTATATAATTGGATTTGCTTTTGTATATGTCTTTATAAACTTAATGCCAGAAAATCAAACATTTCTATCAAAAATAGGTAAAAATACTCTTTCAGTTTATTTTTTACATACTTATTTTATAGGTAGTATTTTAGGATTAACAAGCTTAATGTCAAGTAATTTAGGAAAATTACTTGCACTAATAGTAGGCTCCTTAATAGTAACATTTATTCTCTCTAGGGATTGTGTAGCTAGATTTTTCAATAAATTTTTAGATAAATTTAACAGACTATTATTTATAAAAGAATAGAATATGTATAAAAATAAACAAATAAAACTTACAAACATATGCCGAGAATTACTAGATTTCTCTTCATAATGTTTGTAAGTTTTATAAAAAGTTATTTCGATACCAATACCTTATAATCCTTATTAAAAAGCTTAACTAGATTTAGGTTTTAGTCCAAAAATCTATAATTTAATCTATTTCCATTTGTATAATCATATGAAATACTCTTTTTTCCAATATATCCTTCTACAAATAACTCTCATTTCTTAGTACTTTCTATAGATAATACTGAAATCAATTTCAATTTTATTTGTTCAAGTTTCTCCTTTTGTTCCTTTGTTCTTACCCTTCCATCTAAACTCTTTGTAAGCAATACTGCATCTGAATAGTTTTTATTATCAATAAACTTTTCTAACTTTTCCATATCACTTTTTATATCTTTATCATATTCAGATTTTTCATCTATATTCTTATTTAATGCATCTACACATTTCTTAAAATTAGGGAACTCATTAGACTTCTCCCCAACATTTTGAATTTTAACTTCAGCTTTTCTTATCTTTCCCTCATCTAAAGCCTTACTTGCCTCTAAATAATTTTCAATCATATCTTTTAGTTCTTTAGCCTCTTTATTTTTAGGATTTTCGTTTAAAGCTAACTCTAAAGATACAACCGCCTTCTCATATTGCCCTTCATTAATAAGTTCTTTCCCCTTATCTAGTGCTTTATTAGAACTACTACATGCAATAAGATTTAATGATAAAATTGTAATTAATACTACTAAAATTAAAGCCTTAATACTTCTTTTCACCTAATTACCTCCTGTGACCTAATCTATATTATTTTAATTTAGCTTAGCAAAATAATTTAAGCAAAATTATAATCCTATAAAAAATCCTATATTTCTATAATTTTTTCAATTTCCTTTTTATCCCAAATAAATAGTATCATATTTTGAACAATAAGTAAATATTCTTAACTAACAAAAATAATAATGAATAATTAGTAAAAATTTTAAATACAAAAACCAAATATAATTGAAACCTAGCAAAATCAAAGGGAGTAATTTAATATGATCAAATTACTCCCTAAATATGTAACATTATTCTCTTTTATTTTTGTAATATCCTACAAATACTATATTAACTTTATGTAAGAATTTAATTTTGACATTTGGATTTCATTTTTAATTTTGTAAACTCCATACTTCCTTTCAACCATCTTACCTCCAAGCTTTCTAACATGCCATTGTATGTTCATCCTATCTTCTAAACCTTCTAATTCCTCATATTCATCACTTTTTATTTTAAGATAACATTCTCTAATAACCTTACAAAACTCTCTTGGTATTTTTACATCTCTCATAGCTCTAACTATCCCTTCTTTTCCTTCAATCAAAAGGATTTCAAAGGTATAATCTAAATCTTCTGATAAATAAAAATCATCGGAAGCAAAATTTAAATCCACTGGAAAAGCACTGCATTCCAAAACTCCATCTATAGTTAGAGTAAACCCTATAAAATCTCTTGAAAGTCCAAACTCTTTTTTTGGATAAATCTGAAATCCAAGTTCTAACTTCCCGTAGTTAATAGCAAAATGATCTTCTTTATTTGAATTATCCCATCTTAATAATAGGTTAAATTCATCTTTATTTTGAAGAACCATTGCACTATCTCCCTTAATATCCATATAGGTCTTATCCCCTATACCAACAATAACCCCCTCATCTTCATAACATGCCTCTTCTTCGCTCTTTTTAAGCTCATCTCTAGCATTATTAATAGTACTTAAGAAAAGTTCATCTTCGAATTCATCTGTTTTAATAAGTTCTCTGACGAAATCTCTAACATCACTAAGCTTCTCATTCATCATAAAAACCTCCCCATTTATTACATGTCATCCCAAATCCATTATATACCAAAATCTTTTTTTGGTACAGACAATGAAAAAGACTATATCAAAGCATTTATTTAATCATAAACCTTTCACAAGATATAAGTATTTATAATTAAATCACTTTTGATATAGTCTAATATAATTATAGTTTTAATCTTTAATGTATTTATCTAAATTAGATTCTTCTGGTTCATCTGTAAACTTATATAGGCTAAAACTTTCTTCTACCTGCTTTGATGTTATTCCATCAAAAAGTATAGCATCAAGGTTTTCTAAGTCTTCTAGAGCAACTTCTCTATTATAATCTTCCCTTGTAATTTTTAAATAATACTCCCTAATAATCTTACAAAGCTCCCTTGGGAATCTAATATGTCTCATAGCTCTTACTATATGCTTTTCATCTATAGCAATTATATTTAAAGCGTAATTCATTTTCTCAGAAAATTCAAAACCTTCAGGAGTAAAATTAAAGTCTAGCCTCATATCACTATAATCAACAGCATCCTTTATTGATAAGGTAAATCCAACAAAATCATAATTAATATCAAAGTCTTCTCTCTTAAAAAGTTGAAATCCAAAATCAACCTTTCCTTTACTTACGCCTCTAAAACTCTTCTTAGCTTCACTTGGAAACCTTAAAATAACTAGGAGACTATCCTTATCCGTCAAAAGGCTAACCATGTCTTCCGAAAGATCTATAGAAAGCTTGCTGCCAACCTCTAAATAACACTCTCCATCTTCATCATTAGATTCTAGTTCCTGAAGGTTGTCCTTTCCTAAAACCTGATACAAATAGTTTTTAAATTCAATATCAAATTCATTTTCCATTCCTTAAGTCGTCTCCTTTATTTTTAAATAACCTTCAACTATTATATATCAACAACATTATAGTTACAAACCATATTTTAACCATTTTTAATTCTAAAAAGACTTTAAAAATAGCAAAGACACCATATACCATAATAATTAATTAAGTTCTTCTAAATAACTAAGTATTACTTTATCTTATCCCTAAGCTTTAAAAGTACCTCTCTTATTTCCTTAACCTCTTCATGGGTAAAGTTTTCAAATACACTATCAAAGCTATTATTTATATCACACCTAAAAGTTTTTGCAAAGTCTACTCCTTTTTTAGAGAAAACTATATATGTATTTCTCTTATCCTTTTCATCCTTAAACTTCTCCACATACCCCATATTTTCAAGTCTTGACACTATTCCTGACACAGTTCCCTTAGCTAAGGACATTTCATCACAAAGTTCCTTAACTGTAACCTTCCCCTTATGAGCTATAAGTTTAATCACTGTTATTTGTTGGTGAGTAAGTCCACTTTCTTTAAGTCCTTCACTTACTTTCCCCATGGTACTTGAATAAATTTCCTTTATCAGCATAGCTATTTCAAATGAATCATAATTCATATAAGTCCCTCTTTTCTAAAAAAATAAATTTCAAATTATATTTCTCCATGCTCTAGAAAAATATATAAAAGATTCTACATATAAAATTAATGGTACATAAAGTCTTCTAAACTTTATGCACCATTTAATATCTTTATACTAAATTAGCTAATTTTATATTTTACTTTTAAATTATCAAAGGTGAAGAATCCTACAAAGAAATATACGCCAGCCATAAATAGTGCTGCTCCTAATCCCATATAAAAATCTCCTAAATAAACTGGATTAAATATTCCTAAGTTTCTAACTGAAATTCCAAAGAAAATCATAAATCCCATTATAAGATAACTCTTAAAATCAAAGAAGGAAAATACACAATGTTTATCAAGTTTACTATTTACTATTCTTGTTGTATGTTTCTTAAACATTTTATTAAATATAAATTTAAAAAACACAAAAAATATAACTGCTGCAAAAATTATTGTTATAATTAAGTTTCCGTGATGTGACATAACATCTCCAAACCCTAAAGTAAATACTCTAAATCCTGCAAATCCCCATACTAATCCTGCTATAAAAAGTAAAATTCTCTTACTAACTCTTGGAGTAAATTTTTTAATTCCGTCCATAATTTTCATCTCCTACAAAATAATTTTATTTTATTAGATGCAACCCACCTTAAAATGGTTCGCATGAAAACTCTTTGTTCCTATGCAAACTATTTTACTCTTAATAATAATTATTGTCAAACAAAAATTTTTATTTATTTCATTCTTTATTTATTCAGATCAATTACTGAAATTAAGGGTACTAAAATTTTATTACTTAAATTATAATCTCTTTCATAAGACTCTTATTAACCCCTAAATTATCCTTTCAAATATTTAGTATAAAAGATTTTTTTAAGGGAAACATAAGGGTGTATCCTTATAGAAGTTAAGACTTCATTTTTGTGATTGATGTTCATCACCTCCTAAAAGTCTTAATTTCTCAAATTTTCTATATGCCTTTTTAAATTAAAGATGGCTATACCTTATATTTCCCCCTTCTAAGAAACTTCAGGTATAGCCATCTATTTTTATTTAATATTATTTCTTATAATTTTAAAAGATGTAAAAGCAAAAATCACAAAGCCTACAAAGGATAAAATAGAACTTAATAAAAGAATTATATCTCCTATTATAGTTAATCCAATAAAGCTAAAAATTTCTACAACTCTTTGAAACATCTCTGTTTGAAGTAACACAAGCATAAAGGATCCTAATGCTACTAAAATCAACTTAATATTTTTATTTTCCATTTAATAATCCTTCCCTATATTTCACCTTACTTACTTTTTCCCTATTTTCCACTTGAAATATTTATTTACAAAAATCAAAAATATAACTAATAAGATACTCATTATAAAAGGCTCTAACCCTTCATACAACCTAATAAAGGTATTCAACTAAAAAACTCCTCCTTAAATTTTCACAAACTCAATAGTCCTATTTTTAAATCTTATTATCCCTAATAAGATTAATAATTTTTTTCATATCATAATATCCCCAATTTAATTATTTTATCCATTGCTTATACTTCTGAGTTTTGTATCATAGAAACTAATTACCAACTTAAAATATTTTGTGTTGCTATTTTTTGATATTCATTGCAACATATAAGCTTACAATCATCGCCTCCAAAATGTTCAGAAAAATAAAGTCTTTCCTCTTCTAGTTCTTCTATTTTATCAATATTTCCTTTAAGATAAGCTTTTATTCTATACATAGTTGAATCACATCTTGCCATAACTCCACCAAGTCTAATATCTATAACTTCAAAGCCTTGTCCTTTACATTCTTTATACCATAGATCCCTAAAACTCTTATGAAAACTCTTTAGCTTTTCTTGTATTTCTGGAATAAAGTTATATGCTATAAGCCTTAATGCATCCTTATCCTTTTCTAAATAAGCTTTTCTTATTTCTAATCCTATTTCACTTTTAACTGAAAGGTAAGCAGCAAGTTTAGAATACATAGTAAACATTAATTTAAACCTCTCACTTTTCTCTCCTATTTCCTCATATTTTTTAGAAAGATTAATATAATGTTCTTCTAAGTCTAGCCCCTCTAAATGCTTATCAAAGGCTCCTAAAAGCAAATCTTGGTAAGCTATATATTTTGAAGGATTGCAAACCTCCATATTAGGAATTTTAACTGATGGAACAAGATCTAACTCTTCTAAAGAAGTAAAGTCCTCCATGCTAAGCCCTGTTAAAGATTTGCATCTTTCATCTATCCATTCTTTCTCTACCTTGTCATAATAGCCATGCTCTCCAAATAATATAAGACCTACTATTATTGAATATATTGGCGTTTCTGATCCATCATCTCCCCAAGCCGTTGCAAAGACTTCCTTTATTCCTTTAGCCTTACATTGATTTAAGGCAGCATTTGTTGTTTCAAAGGTCTTTGAATAGTTTGGAGCAAATCCACTCCACCTCCAGCATCCTCCTGCAAAGATAATATTATTATTAAAATCATCTCTAATATCTAAAAGCTTTTTATATTTTTCTTTATCAGAATTATAATAATCCCAATAAACTAAAGAAACTTCCTCTGGAATATTATTTGCTATTTCAGGAGTTATAACTATATCTAAATCGTAATATCCACCATCTGGAGCTCCACATCTTAAAAACATATCATCCCAAATCATTGGCTTAAAATCATATTTTTTTGCTATTTTATTAACCTTATTTAAATGCTCTACCATAAGCTTTTGGTGAGGAACATGTCCATGTTTAGTTAAATAATGGCCTCTTCCTAAATCAAAAGCCTCATCCATACCTATATGAATATTTTTACTTCTAAAGCACTCTCTTAAGGAAGAAATCATTGCCTCTATAAACTTATAAGTCTTTTCCTCTCCTACTAAAAGTACATCTTGAGTGTCTTTCATACCTTCCCCATAAGGCCATCTTAAAGTTTGTTTTAAGTGAGCTAAAGTTTGAATGCAAGGTACAACTTCTATACCTAAAGAGTATCCATAATCATCAATTTCCCTTAACTCCTCTTTGCTATATCTTCCTCTCATATAACCAAAGTATGGATAACCCTCAATCTCATAAGTATCTTCAGTATAAAGCATACACCTATTATGTCCCATTAAGGCCATATATCCTAATATCTTTTTAACCTCAGAAACTCTATAAACAGCATTTCTTGAGGCATCTATCATTACTCCTACTGAATCAATATAAGTTTTTTCACTTTTTCTAAAACTCTCCTCTCCCTTTTTAAGAAATTGAAGATATAAACTAAATGCCCTAAAAAAGTGATGTTTTTTCTTATATCTTATTTCATTATTTTTTTCTCTAAGGACTTCTATTACATTTTCTGATTCTTCAGGAAGCTTAGAAACATTTATAATTTCTAAATTTTCATTATTACTCCCCTTCTCATTATAAAGCTGAAAATCAATTAGTTCTTCTAATCCCTTGACAGCTTCTAACATTTCCTCATTTAATCCAACTAATTTAACTCTCATCTTTATTCCCCTCTCATACTAAAAATAGGTGTTTCCTATATAATTCCACATTAAAATCAAATATCCTACTAAAAAGATTATTTTATGATAAATAAAAATAAATTGTTATAAAAATGAACTTTTTGTTGACTAAATTCAAACTTGCATATATAATCTAATTGAAATTGATTATCAATAACAGAAAGGAGGGCATAATAATGCTACTTATAATTTCATTATTAATAACAACATTCTTGAGTATTGTTTTTTATAAAGAAATAAAAAAATATTCTTCAATACTCTACATAATAGCTACTTTAATAGCTGTATTTTTCATAGTATTTATGAAAACCGATCTACATAACTATATTCCTAAACACATAAGTAAATACACCATAGGAGTATTCTCTAAAAGTACTTTTTCCTTAGCTTTATTTACTATAGTAATGTACACTGGAGCTTTAAGTAATTCATTTAAATATAAGAAAAACCTAATGGCTATAAGAGGCGAACTTTCAATAATCGCTTGTATCTTAACCTTAGGTCATAATATTTTATATGGAATATATTATTTCCCTACATTCTTTACTAACCCACATTCTTTAACTTATTATAAGTTTTTTGCAACTTTATTAAGTTTAATCATGATATGCTTAATGATTCCTTTAATGATCACTTCATTCCAATGTGTAAGAAAAAAAATGAACTATAAAACATGGAAAAAGATTCAAAGGTCAGCATATTTATTTTATGGTTTAATGTACATACATATAATGCTTTTATACATACCAAAATTTGATAAAAAGCTTTTTGAAATAATATTATATAGTATTATATTCTTTGCATACTACTTCTTACGTATAAGAAAGTATTTTAAAGATAAATCTAAACCTTGTTTTAGCAAATAAAAATTACTCTAAAAATGGACTAGCTCTTTTTACCATTAAGAGCCTCTAATAGTTTTTAAAATAAATAAAATAACCTATACATAAATAACTACACATATAAATAAAACTTATAAATAGATAAAGAGCTTATATTTTTTAAACTCTAAATCTATTTATAAGTTTTTTAATATATCTAACCCATAATATTTAAGCTTATTAAATTTATAATAAAATTTCTTTATATGCCCTACTAAAAATTATATTTTTATCTTCTATTTAAATTCCTCTGGATGTCTTCTCTTAAGTTCTGGAACTGCCCATCCTCTTCCTGTTTGCTCTAATCTTTTACAGTACTCTTTTAAATGACCCTTAGCATGATATGGTCCTCCCTCTCTTATTACAGTCCAAAGGGGATCAACATCACTTTCACTAGTCATCATCATTTCATCATGCCACTGTTGAAGAAGATATGCTCCTTCCATGCATAGTTCTTTTCTTATCTCTGCTAAATTTCTTATTTCGTGAGGATCATCCTCTACATTAAAAAGCATTTCCTTTGGGAATAAATGATATCCATCATGATAAGTTCTAATATAAATATAATCTTTAAATCTTACAGCTCTTTGGCACACATGAGCACATTGTCCTAAAACCAAATAATCTCTTCCTGTATCTTCTCCATTTAAAATACTTTGTGCATAGCTTCTACCATCCCAGTACTTTTTCTTTTCCTTATTAAATAACTCAGCTAAAGTTGGTACTAAATCTAAATTATAATGGAATCCATCATCTCTGTAATTTTTCATAGCTCCAGGCCACTTTATTATCATTGGTATTTTAGTAGTTGCATAATCAGCAGTTCCGTGCTCTGCATACATACCAAATTCACCTATTGCCTCCCCATGATCTGATGTTATTATAATAGCAAGGTCTTCGTATAATCCCTTATCTTTTAATAACCTAAGTATTTGTCCAATATGAGAATCCATATAATTTATTCCTGAATCATATTGATCAAAGAATTTTATAAGATCATCATAATTTTTAATTTCTCCCATATGTTTTGGAAATCTTGGTGATGTATCACTATTATACATTCCTATTTCTCTAGCTCCATGTGGTCCAATTTTATTGTTACGATGTTCATTAAATCTTTCCTCACTTATCCATCTCTTTAAACCATCTCCTTCAAAGGGATTTTCATAAGTATCTGGAGTTCTATAAGGAGTATGTGCATCCCAATAGTTTACATGAAGGAACCAGTTATCTTTATCGCAATTATCTTCTATCCATTTTAAGACAATTGGAGTTACTTCTTCTGCTGACTCTGCTCCACATCCACCTACGTTATGAAGCTCATTAAACCCAGCATTAAACCACCAAGCACTATGTCTCTCAGCAAAAGTACTTATAGAAGCTGTATAAAACCCTTCACTTCTTAAAAACATAGGAAGGCTATTAAATGCCATTCTATCATTGAAACCTCTATTATCCCCATCTATTCTGAAATCAGCACAAACTCCTCCATGATTTACAACACCAGTATGTATTCCAAATCTTCCTGACATAAGTGCAGCCCTTGAAGGAAGACATGGTGCATCTGAACAATAATAATTATCAAAAGTTATACCCTCCCTTGAAACACTATCTATATTAGGAGATGTATTTCTTTCATATCCATAGCAACCTAAATGATCTGCTCTTAAAGTGTCTAAATCTAACATTAATATTCTCATTTTCTCAACTCCTTTAATAAAACGAAAATTTAATTTCTTTAATATATAATTCAACACAACTTCAAAAATTCCTATAAAAACTCCTTATTATAATTAAATTCTATAATTATCTCCTTAAATTAATATTTTCTCATATTTAATTTAAAGTTATAAAAAAAGGAATGTATCAAAATATAATAAAAGCTATTTTGATACATTCCCTTTTGAAAAAATTAATAGTTATATATTTATTATAAAACTAAATTTCTTTAGTTTTATTGAATCTTCTTATATGAATTTCAGTACAAATTATAGGACTAACTAAAATTAATATACCCACTAAGATATACCCTATATCAGAAATTTCTAAATTAAAAAATCTAATTATCAAAGTGAATATTATTGAGAATATAAATACAAAAACACATGGCTTTAAAATATAATTATTAGCCTCTTCCCATGTTTCTTCATTTCTCATTGCATACTTTAGTTTATACCCTACAAAAAGATTGGGATATTCCTCATAGTCATCATGAAGCTTTTTACAAATAAGCCCACTAATAAACATAACTATTCCCATAAAAATTATAACCAAAAATATTTTCCCCCTTCTTGTTTAAACACCAATACTAAAAAATATAAAATTGCAATCGCCTTTATATAATACCACTATTTACCACAATTTTCATTTAATAAATTCTTTTAAATTCATTCATTATCCTTTAAATCCATTCATTACCATTGCTTTTTTTTATATTTCTCATGTTTTGGATAATTTGGATAATAAGATACAAATTTAAATAAATTAATTGCATATTTGAATATAAATTTAAATTAAGCAAATAATAATTCATGAAGAAGGAATGAAATACTCCTTCTTCATAACTACTTACTTTTTTAAGCTTATAGGTTTAAGATTTAATAGCCTATCTCTTACGATTATTAAAAGTGTAATTAATTAGTCAATCAACTTTAACTCTCTCAAAATTATTGTCACTTCATTTAATTAAGGAGAATACCTCTCTTTCAAAGAGATTCTTAAACCTATAAGCTATTTGTTTTGAAAAAAAGAAAAGCTATTCCTCCCACTGAATAGCTTTTCATTTACTCACTCAACAATATATACAATATAAATTAATACTTTATTTTACTTATAAATGTTACCACTCCCTCTTTAATTTAACAATGTTCTAAAATTAACAAATTGTTACGTATATTACAGTAACAAATTATTTTTTGACATTATTCTCTTCTAACTTTTAATTTCGTTAAAATATTCATTTTATTTATGCACTCTATTATCCAATTCGATTTCGACAATTGAAATTGGTCATACCACCTTTCAAATAGCCATTTTCTATATGTTCTTATTTTTTAAATTTACAAGAAAAAGCTTCTTACTCTATAAATACTTCAATATAAAAAATATTTAAAAATTTTCCTTTTTTATTTCTCTATGTCATTGTTCCTTTGAACAAAAATACTATATATTAAATATTGCAACTTTTTAAAATACAGGTTATAAATTTATCAATTAATAATAAATCTAAACTTTTCTTATAAATAAACTTGAAATTAAACTTAAAAATTAAATTTCTTACTTTTTTACACAATGTTTAAAATTTGATACTATGTACAAAGGAAATTATAATTAAATTGTTAATACTTAAAATAAAATATAGATTTAGGAGAGTGAGATATATGTTAGGTAACATAGTGATTTATCTTAATTATGTTATATTAGTAGCGATTATTGTAGGTGGTATAGCTTTAGTAGTTGCAAGCTCAAAAAAACATGAACATAAGTAAACATTTAAGTTTTGACGGAATCTCACATATAAAAATAATCTATGCATTTAAGTTTTGGCAGAAAAAAAATCTCTAGCTTATAGCTAGAGATTTTTATTTTTTAAAAGTATTATTTCTATAGATAATAAATCATGTCTATTTTTAAAATTTATATAAAAAAAATTCTTAATAATTTACATTAAAAGAAATTATAAATCATCTTTTAACTACTTTAAAAGTACAATAAAAAAGAGTTATATGATTTTAATTAAAAGTCTTTTTAAGCACAAGTTACTTTAACTTTTAATATCTATATCATATAACTCTTAAATATTTTTAAGTTGTTTACTTTAGAGTATCCTACGCTCTTCACTAACCTCTTTGTTAGTAAGACTTTTTATTTATATTAGCCTTTAAAACAACTTAATTTAATTTTTGATTCCTCTTTGAACCTTGGTACTTCTTAAAGCACCTTACTCACCATTGAGATTTTTACCTGTTTTGGATTTGCTTTCTGATGTTATTTTTGAGCAATCCTAACTTAAATTACCCAAAAATAAAAGATAGATACTCACTTTGAATACCTATCTAGGAAAATCTCTACAAGTTAATTGATTAATCTCTATATTTTAATCATACTAATTCAAGCCACCTCATTGTAGCTTACCATAATTAACTTAAATCTTACTTTAAACAAACTAACTCATAAATAGTCAGAAGTTATTAATATGGCTCTATTCCTCTTCAGTATGATAAAATTTCAATCACTTGTCTCTTTCCCCAGAAAGATAAACTATTCGCTTTGAATTAGGCAGGTCTCCTGGCTCATAACTATATCTTCTTAACACCTTCCCATGATCGATCACAGTGGTATATCGTTAAGTCGAAGTCATTTACAGTTGCTGGGGGCAGCTTTAGTTTTACACTAAATTCCCTATTAAGCATCACTGCACCTATTTCAAAAGTAGATTTTAAATCTCTACTTAATTACATTATATAAATAAATCCTTCAATTATCAACACTTTTTCTTAATAGTTAAATTTATTAAACAAAAATTTACTAATTATAAATTATAATACAAATTTTTCATGTTATATTATTATTAAAATTCATAATATAGGAGGATTTTATGAAAGAAAGAATTAACTTTAAAATTCTTAACCAAGCTGCTTGGCTAAGTTTAGTTTTAACATTTATAATCCCCTATGAATTAAGCTCTTCTGGCTTTAAAACTTGGGGATATCCAGTAAAATATTTTACAACATATGAGTTTCCACAAGATAGTACTACTCTCTTATCCTCTACTTCAACTAACTTATTAGGATTAATATCAAACATCCTAATTATATATATTGTCATTAACATATTTATTCTTTTAAAAGAACGCTTAAAAAAATATAAAAGCTAACACCCTATAAAAACATTTTTCTAAAACTTTTTATTAATATATTTTTTAATCTCTATTTAGAAATGAACATAATTTAACATAATATAATTTATCTATGCTAACAAACACAGAGTATATAAGATAAAAAGCTATAGTATAGTCTAGCTTATTATTAGATAGACTATATTATAGCTTTTTATTTTCCAATATTTGTAATTTACTAGAATTTAAGTTATAATTAATATGTAAACTTAAACGGGTTGGAGGTGCTTATTATTCTGTATTTATCTTTCTTTATAATAATTACAATAAGTATTTTCTTAGGTAGAGGAAAAAGCCTAGTAAAACAAAAATTATTTTTAACTTTATCCTCTTTCTTAATATTAATTGGAATAATTACTTCATTTCTAATAAAAAGTATATTTTTAAATAACTTAAGAATCCATAATGAACTTTATGATTATGTAAATCTTGAGTTTATAAATTGGGCCCTTAATAAATTTAATTCTTACTTTAAATGGTCTTATTTATATGTTCTTATAGTTTTAGGAGTTCTTTTATATAATCTATATACAGATCATAATATAAGAAATAAAGAAAACCTAAAACACTTTAACTATACTTGTGTAACATCTATGGGGGTTATATTAACTGGTGCAATAATCTATTCCTTTAGCTCCATAAATAAAGTCTTTGACATACCATTATATTTAGAGGTAACAGCTTTTTCTCAAATATTTATACTTTATATTCCACTAGTAGCAATGAGACTTTATATAGGAAATCCAGAGGTTGAAAATACAGTATTTGAAGTATAATAACATTCTATTTATTATTATATTTTTCACAAATCTAATAACTATATATTATTTAAGCTTAATAATTATCTAACTCTTTATTTATTAAGCATATTCATAAGTATCTATAATCTTCATATTTTTCAAAAAAAGTCTGTAACAATATATTCTTGCTACAGACTTTTTTTACTTTAATGCTTCCTTATCTCTTTAATATTTATACTAATTTAAAATATCCCTATTCTTTTCATTTTTTAATAAGTTAATTATTAAAAGTATTGAAATTATAATAAATACTACATAAGCAATTAAAGGAATATATTTAGGATAATTTATTGTGGTCATATGATTTAGTCCTATATTATATAAAAACATTATTAAAGCTCCTAAAATAGGTACTTGTACTCCTATTAATGCCACATAACTTTTAACTTTACTACTTACAAATAATGATACGCTAGTTACCACAAAAGTTATTATATATATAACTAGAATAGTTAACATTATATATTGTCCAAAAGTTAAATCAAACCAAGAAACCATATAATTTAATTTAGAATTTATGCTACAATTCCAAAATTGCAATGTATTATTAGGAATATACATTAAAAATATACCTATTAACTCCAAAGTACTTATGCCAAAGGCAGTTATCATGGCTGAAATAACTTTTTTACTTCCAATCTTTCTTCCAGTTTTTGATGAATACTGAAGAAAGTTTACTTTATTTTTTTCATCCCTTAAAAATATTGGTGATATTATAAAAGCTAAGGTCACCACAACAAGTATTGAAAAATTAGTTATTAAGGAATCATAATTTGAAAAAGTAACATAACTTAAAACAGATTTTAATTGATCACCTTTTTCAAGTTCTTTTAACCTTTTATACTTATTGGGTTTGCTACTATATAATTCAGCGTTTCTATTTAAAGGATTTTCATATGACGCTATTAAAGACTCTCTAGATTGCATTTCCCAAAACAGATATACATTATCCTTAAAATATATTTTTGAATGAAGAGCCTCAACCTTTTCATCAGTTTTTCCCTTATCTAAACTTTCTCTTAGCTCTCTATATGATTTTATTCCAAGCTCTTGTGCCTCTTTATCTCCCTTTAAATATTCGTCTGCCTCTTTTTCTCTCAAAGCTGACTTTTCCTTAAAATCTTCAAATTCCTTTTCATCCATTGTTGTTCCATAATCTTTAAGCATTTGTACGCTTAAATTAAAAGTTGGTGTTTCTGAACCATTTGGAAAAACTTCTATCCAAAAACTTATAAATATTTTACATATTATAAAAACTATTAATCCAAGAATCAATAGAATTTTTAAATTGAAAAGTTTCTTTATTTCATTAATTATTATTCTCATATTTTACCTCTTCACTTAAATTAATATTTTTCCCTTATAATATACCTACCTTCTTAAATCTTTTTATTAAAATTAAAGAAATTATAGTCACAATAACTCCATTACTTATTAATGTTCCTTCTATATAATATTTTGAAGTTAATAGTGCTCCAGCCTCTGCAAACCATTTTTGTGGATTTAAGGTTAAAACAAATATGTTAAAATATGACCATATAACTAGTTTTGAACTCATACTAAATAATCCTGGCAGCATAAATAATCCTCCAAAAAGTATAAAAAAGGCAAAAAAAGCTTTATAACTACTCTTTAGAAAAAGACATAAGGATAAACTTATTCCCCCTGAAATAAGTGATATTATTAAAACAACTCCTATGGAAAGAAGTAAGTTTTGTAAAACTGTAATATTATACCAAGATATATGAGGACCTACTTCCCAATTTAAAGCACTACTAATTGGAACATTCCAAATCTTACTATAATCAAACACACTAAAATATACAATTAGAGTGCTTCCTAAGATGATTATTGCAACTAATATTGAATACATAAGTCCAACTATAGCCTTATCCTTAATAAGATTACGCCCTCTTTTTGTAGCAGAAACTAATCCTAGAGTTTTATTTTCTCTCTCATAATTTATTAAAAAAACTACTCCTAATACTACAAGTATCATAATTTCAATTAAGCAGGCTCCAATTACTTTTTTATATAATAAATTTTGAGTTCTATAACTTTCTCCAAAGAAAAATAAATTTTTATGTTCTCCATTACTTTTTAACTCTTTAAGTCTTACCCCTAAATCTTCATAATTTTTTCTAACTAAATTAGCGGCTTCTCCTTTAAATCCATACTTATTTATGTTACTTTCAGCCATTTTTTCAGAATCTAAGCTTTCTATTCTATGAATAAACTCTGGAGTTACATTTTTATATAAATTAATTGCACTTAACTGATTTATTAAATCCATATCCTCCTTTGAAAATACTTTTTCCTCATAAGTCCAATTATGAAAATCCTTATTAGCTAAAAATTCATCCATAGATTCAAAGGTTTTTTGAAGTTTTCTTTCTGTAAGCTCATTTAAATCCTTCATCTTCTCATCATACATATTTTCTAACTTTTTAAGCATATTCTCGTCTACTTTATATCCAACCTGACTTATTAGCTTATTAGTTTCCTCTAACCCCTCTTTTATATAGGAATTATCATTAATTAAAATAAAATTGTATATTAAGAAAATACCTGCAAGAACTATTAACACTGGATTTCTAAAAAGTTTTTCCCATTCACCCTTTTTAATACTCATAAGATTATCCTTCTAACTCCTCATCTCTATATTGATAAAGGAATACATCCTCTATATTAGGATTAACCTTAATCCATTTTTCATCATTATTACCCATGCTTATGAATCTAGCTTTCATTATTCCACCATCTTGCTTTTCTGATAATAAAATATATTTCTTTCTAAACTCTTTACTTTCCTCAAAGGTCATTGAGGTTTCATAAACCATGCCCTCTAAAGTGCTACATATATTTTCTATGGAATCCTTATATAAAATCTTATGATCCTTAATCATAATTACCTCATTAGAAATAAACTCAATATCTGAAACTATATGAGTTGAGATTATTACTATTCTATCTCTTGATAAATCACTTAGTAAATTTCTAAATCTAACTCTTTCCTTAGGATCTAAACCTGCTGTCGGCTCATCTAAAATTAGTATCTTAGGATCATTTAACAAAGCTTGAGCTATTCCAACCCTTTGAATCATTCCTCCTGAAAAACCCTTCATCTTTTTATTCTCAACATTTTCTAAAGAAACAACTTTTAATACCTCTTTTACTTTTTCTACTGCATCCTCCTTTTTTATTCCCTTTAAAGCTGCTAAATATAGCAAAAACTTTCTTGGTGTATAATTTCTATAATATCCAAAGTCCTGAGGTAAATAACCTATAATATCCCTATACTCTCCATCTAATGAAACTATATCTGTACCCTTATAAAGTATTTCTCCACTAGTTGGGAAAATTAATGTGGTTAATAGTTTAATTAAAGTTGTCTTTCCAGCCCCATTAGGAGCTAAAAGAGCATATACCCCATTATTAAACTCTAAATTTATATCCTTAAGGGCACAAAAACTTCCATATTTCTTGCTTACATTATTAACAACTAACATAAAATTTCTCTCCTTTTTTTATACCTATAATCTATTAATTCCTTCAAATTCTTAACATATAGAAATATACATACAATGGAAATTACTATGTGAACATATATTGGAACTTCCATTAAAAACTCTAAATAGTACTTCTCATTTCCAAAACTTAAAAGTAAGTTTCCTAAAATCCACCCTACTATAATAAAAGCCTTTGAAAATACACTTTTAAACCTCATTAGTGCATATATAAATACTGTTGAAAATAGAAATAAACCTGTAACTGACAATATTATTAGCCTTAAGGCATTTAAATCTTTATTTGATATACTCATAAAAACTATAAGACCTGTGTTTATTAAGATGCTTCCAAGGCTAAATATAAACATTCTTAAAGCTGAAAGTTGATACAAATTATATTTGCAAGTCATTTCTAACTGAAAAACACCCTTTGTTTTTGAATTATAAAATGAGAATAAAATCACGCTAAGATAAAGTATTGGTGAAGATATAAATATAAATTTATATAAACTTCCTACCTCTCTATTATTTAAACTGGTCATTGAAAAAAATAATACAAATATTCCAGATAGCAATATAATTCCTAGTTCAGTTTTATCATGAAATATATTATTAAATCCTAAATCTTTAAAAGCATTTCTTAAGTAAGCGAAAAATGTTAATTTAGGTTTAACCCCCTCATTAAGTATTTCATCTAATTCCCCTAAATTTAATTCTGGAACCTCTATTTCTAAATCCATATTATCAATATTAAACTCCTCTTTTTCTCTGTTCATTCTTCTTCACCTCCAATATCTTCTTTATCTTTTTAATACTTGAATAATATTTAGTTTTAACTGTAGATTCTGACATATCAATTAGAGAAGCAATCTCTAAAAATGTCATTCCTCCAAATATCTTTAGTCTTAAAATTTGCTGAATGCTTGTATTTAAAGTATTAATAATCTCTAATATCTCCTTAGCATCCTCCTTAAGCTGAAATGATTCTTCCAAATCATTTTTATAGCCTACTAATCCTTCCTCAAATTCATCTACAACAGTAACATATTTATAATATGTAGATCTGTAATTATCGATTATCTTGTTACTGGCTATTTTATAAAGCCATGTCCTAAAGGAAGCTTTTTCATCATCAAATCCCCCTAAGGATTTAAGCATAGAAATAAATATTTCTTGAGTTAAATCCTTAGATAACTCCTCATTAGAGGTTTGTCTAAAAACATAAGCAAATATCTCCTTATAATAAAACTTAACAATCTCTCCAGCTGCTTTTTTATCATTATTCTTTTTTACAAGGGTTATTAATTTCTTTTCATTAATCCGTCTCACCCCACCATCTTCAGTAAAATTCATCCTAAACTTTAACAACCAAAAATTATATATAATTTTCTCTTGAATATCTTTACACTTATTTATTCGTAATAGATAAGGAAATAGTTTTACTTTTTTAGAAAAATTTTATAAAAAATTTCTCTAAATCATATATTAAAATATAACAAATAAAACTTACAAACATATTCCGAGAATTACTAGATTTCGCTAAGAATTTATAATTATTACTCCAAAGATATTACTAAAACTTCGAAACTTGCTACGCTTCGAACAGTCTCAGTTTTTTAACGTAATATCTTCTGCGTAATAATTTAAATTCTAAAGCTCACCTAGATATTCTCTTCATAATGTTTATAAGTTTTATAAAAAGTTATTTTGATACAAACCCATTATTCTAATAAATTTTAATTTATTATCTCTTTTAAGAAATTTTTATCCCTTAACTATAAATATAGTCAACTACTTAAAAAAACATCATAAATATTCCAAGTAAAACTGAAATTGTTACAAGTATATAGGGAATATTTGTTTCCCCTGTCTTTTTAACTTTAATAATAATTGCAATTATTGATATAGATCCAAATAACCAAGCTATAATTTGTTGCACTATATAATTTGTTGGTAAACTAGTTGCATTAAGATATGCTATAAGAATTGACCATATAACTAAAAAATAAAATACTACATTTTTTAGTTTGCTGTTTTTCAAGAAAAAAAGCAAAGAAATTCCTAATATACTTAGTACTAATATAAATACAGATAATATTAATAAATATCCAAGTGCCATATTTCTTCCCTCCTTTAATAATGTTTTTCTATACTTTTATAATATCCTGAATTTATTAAAACAATTATGAAGTTAATTTATAATCTATTCAAATATTAACCTATACTTTTAATTAATACCATAAACATTCACTTAAATTTCTTTAAATTTTATCAATTAATTAAAAAACAGTGTATAATGTATTTATAAATATATGGTATATATTACATAAATATCATATAAAACTAAAGTTAAAGACAATAAAGTAATCAATAATGTCAAATTAAGATACTTTAATTAATATAAACTACTTAAGGAGATGCTCTTATGAAAGTTTGTCCTAATTGTAAAGAAAACTTTTCATATATGGATTTAATGGTTGCATTATGGGGATTTGTTGGTTGTGGGTATATTAGATGTAAAAATTGTAATACTCAATACAAGGTTACAAAAAATTCTAGAGCATTCATTGCCTTATTAGCCTTATTCCCTTATTTTATAGAAGGCTATCTATTTTCTTTTGATATTTTTTATTACATTATTTATCTAATTATTATTGTTCCCTTATCTCCATTTATGATTAAACTAAAAGAAAATAATGATAATGAGAAGTATATAAAACTTTAATTAAAACTAATTTCAATATATAAAATTATATATATTGTAATAATAAGCTAATTTTTAAAATAATAAACTAATTATACTTTATAAACTAAACATATAATTTTTATATTAAATTACATAAGTTTTAAAATTAAGGCTATAAATTTAGAGAGGTTATGAAATGAGACTATTAGATGATATAACTAAATTTATTTTTGTTTGTGATAAACCAAAGCCTTGTGACTTAATCTTTATACCAGGTTCATCCAAATACGAGGTAAGCGAAAAGGCTAGTTTATTATATAAACAAAGATTAGCAAAATATGTACTTCCTTCAGGCAAGTTTTCTTGTAAACTAGAAAAATTTCCAAATGAAAAAATAATAAATAAAAAGTATGCTGGTAAATATGAATCTGATTGGGAATTCTGTAAGGAAGTTTTATTTAGAAATGATGTTCCATTAGAATCTATTTTAGTTGAAAATAAATCAACTAATACCTCTGAAAACGCCTTTTTCTCAAGGAAAGTTACAGATGATTTAAATATAGAAGTTAAAAGTGCTATATTATGTTGCCAAGCCTTTCATGCCAGAAGGGCTTTAATTACTTACTCTTTAGCATATCCTAATACACAATTTTATGTTGTTCCAGTAGAAACTCAAGGAATTTCTAAGGATAACTGGTATAAATCTGATTACGGCATAAATAGAGTTCTTGGTGAGCTAAGAAAATGTGGCTCTTATTTTGAAGAATATATAAAAGATTTAAATAAAATTATATAAAATTAACGCCTTATTTTTAAGCTTATTAATTTAAATATATTAAAAGGAGTTTTTATATGTTTTCTAAGAAAGAAAAAAGATTTGAAAATAAGTTTATAGAAAACTTAGATTTTGGAACAATAATTGTCTTAGTGGATAAAAAAACTGGAGTAAATTATCTTTTAGCTCAAGGTCCAAATGGCTGCGGTTTAACCCCTTTACTAGATTCTAAAAGAAATTTAGTTGTGGAAAAATAATAAGATTAATTCTTTAAACAATACTATATGAAAACCACTTTAAATTAATATTCAATTAAAATATAGAGTATAAAAAGAGATATCATATATTTTGATATCTCTTTTTCATTGATTTTACTATTCAATTAATGATATTTTTATTAATTTTCCTTTAAAGCCAAGAAATTAAGATTAATTTATAATGATTATTTATCCTGCCTATTTCTTCTAATTACTTTTCTTTTGTAAAAAATCATTGCTACACCTATTCCAATAGCTATAACTCCAATTATTACAATAACTATTCTTCCTCCCACTGAGCCAGTATTAGGTAAGAAACCTGAGTGTTTAACCTTAACTTTACATGTAGCTTTAAATCCACCATCCTTAGTTGTTACTGTTATTTCAGCTTCTCCTGATGATTTAGCCTCTATATTTCCATTCTCATCAACTGATACAACCTTTGGATTACTTGATATCCAAGTAACATCTTTGTTTTTTGCATCTTTTGGACTTATTTCAGCCTTTAAAGTATATTTTTCACCTTTTTTAAGGTTTAAATCTTTCTTATTTAATTTGACGCCAGTTACCTGAATTTCTTCTGGAGGAGTAGTTTCTTTTTCATTGACCTTAACATTGATTTCCTTAGTTTTTGATGCACCTTCACTATCTGTTACTTTGTAAATTACTTTATAATCTCCTGCCTTTTCTGTGTCCACATTATTTTCTATAACCTTAATATCCTTTGTTATATCTCCATCTTCATTATCCATAGCTGTTACACCCTCCATTGGATCAAACTTATCCCCAACTGTTAATGTAACATCTTTAGCATTTATTTCTGGAGCATTATTTATAACTGAAGGTGATATACTATCATTTTTAAGAGCTAAGATAGCAGTTCCTCCATCTTCCCTTGAAGGGGCTTTTACAGTTACCTTTCCATCTTTGCCTATTGAATATCCATTTCCACTATATAAGTCTTTAACCTTATCTCCTTCTTTGAAATTTGTTTTAAAACTTATATATTTATCTTCATTTTTAGTGTTTAATACAACAAATAGGTTTTGTCCATTTGTAATATTTTTCTCTTCATTATTTTCACTTAAATTCATAGGAGTAATTTCTTTTCCATTATAGCTTCTTAATACTACTGAATATCCTTCTTCATTGTTTCCTGCAATAGTTTTTCTATTTCCCTTTGAAAATACCTTAGAGTATTCTTTTCTTATATTAAGAAGTTTTTCATAATGATCATGAACCTTTTTATACTTAGGATCATTTAATCTTTCAAAATCCATATCATATCTATTTTGATCTCCTTGTTCAAAGCCATTCCATCCTGACATTCCAAGTTCTTCTCCATAGTATATAACAGGGATACCCTTATCTGTTATCTGAAGAGAAGCAGCAAGCATTTGTTTGCCTAAGTCATCTCCCACAGTCTTTAAGAATCCATCTTCATCATGACTACTTAAGAATTGTCCCATTAAATTGGTATTGCTTATTTTACTTGCTCTATCATCTAAATAAGCTGAAGCTCCCTCAATATTTCCATTTACAAATTCTCTTGCTTTTCCTTTATAACCAAAGTCTAATAAAGCATCCATTTGTCCATTTTGAAGTTGTCCTCCATCATTATTTATATCAGCTCCAAAATATTCACCAATAGTTTTAAAGCTTGGGTTTATTTCTGTTAATTTATTTTTAAATACCTTCCAAGTTGTATTATCAACATGCTTAACCGTATCAACTCTAAAATAATCAATAGTATTTCCTTTTTCAGTCTTTGATCTTTCAATCCACCCTGTTTGCCACTCTATTAATTTTTCTCTTACTTCTGGATCCTCTGTTTTAAAATCTGGAAGTCCTGCTGATTCTTGAGTTATAAAATCATTTCCTGGATTTTCTCTAAACATGCCTTTAAACTTAGCTCTATCTTCCTCTGTTGGATAGTTATTAGCTCCACTATTAGCCTCTTTATTCTTCATTCCATATCCAGCATGATTTAAAACAACATCAACCATTATTTTTATTCCACTATCATGAGCTGTATCTATTAATGTTTTTAGGTCATACATAGTTCCTAAATGTGGATCTAATTTTTCAAAATCCTTAGCCCAGTAACCATGATATGAGTATTGAGTTTTTCCTTGAGAGAACATTTGATTAAAATCAGTATTCTCAACAATAGGAGTTATCCATATTGTATTTATTCCAAGTTCTTTTAAATATGGAATCTTATCTGTTAATCCTTTTAAATCTCCTCCATGATAAGTATATGGATTCTTCTTATCATAGTTGTTTCCATGAGGATCATCATTATTCTTATCTCCATTAAAGAATCTATCTGTTACTGTAAAGTAAATTCTAGACTCATCAAAACCAAAGTCTAAAGGTCCAACGCCTACCTTTGATTTAACAGTTAAATTTCCTAATGCCTTATGATTTTCACCATTTTTATCAACTATTGTAACTGGTATTTCTTTTTCGCCAGCTACTACATTATCATTTATTCCAATGCTTTGGCTTAATGAATTATCCTTTAATAAATTTAAATCCATTAATACCTTATTAGGGCCACCTACATTTGTAAGGTCCATATAAACTTCTTTTATATTTTCTTTTTTAGCATCACTTCCACTTAATTTAAGATTTGCAAGAGCATTTTCATCATAGTTAACCTGATTATTTTTGAAAGTAACCTCTCCATTTATTTTTAATGGAGAATATTCTATTCTTTGTTTTTCAGTTTCAACTGTTTTACCATCCTTAGTAACTAAAAAACTATATTCATAAGTTCCAGGTTTTATATCCTTTAATGAATATGCAAAGAACTCATTTTGTGAATCATACTCCATGTCATAAGTTTTTGTATCCTTAAACAATATTCCTGGTGAAGTAACCTTAACTTGAACCTTATCTATGGAAGATTGATTACTCTCTTCATATAAAGCTTTATCTCTATATTTAAAGTTAATATTTCCTCCTTGTATTTCAGCATTTTTTATAGCTGGAACTTGGAAAAACTCTCCCACTCCACTCTTAACAGTTACCTTTGTTACATTCATTGATTGATCTATTTGTATATATCTATCTGATTCATATGGATCTTTTTCATCCCAACCAGTACCCTTTCTTAAAACAAATCCAACTTGAGTTACATCTGGTGCTATTTCAAACTTTGATACTGCTTTTCCATCTTTTATTTGAGTAAAGTTTTGTTGACCATCATTTACCCCTGTTTGCCAAGTCCAAATATTCCATCCATCATAGTTTTTATCATCTCTAACATAAGTGAATTCTATATATTTTTTAGTATATTTTTTAACTTCTATTTCCTTAGTAGCCTTAGTCTTTCCACTCTTAGCTGTTATTTTAACCTTTCCTTCACTAATTCCTTGAACCACTCCTAGAGTTGATACTTTAGCTATGCTTTCATCTGAAGAGGACCACTCTATGTTTGCCCCTGAGATTATTTGTCCAAATTGATCCTTAACAATTCCATTAAGTTGAATATCCTTCCCTGTATAAACTTGATTTGGACCATCTAATTCTAAAGAGCTTGGAACAAGATGAACAACCTCTACTTCTACGTCCTTAGTTAAACTTCCAGAGCTTAAAGTTATAATTGACTTTCCTTCTTTTAAAGCAGTTACTTTTCCATTATTTGAATCAACCTTTATTACTGAGTTATCTGAAATATTCCATTTTATTTCTGCATTAGGAATTATTCTTCCATTTTGGTCTTTAACTACTGCCTTTAAGAAACTTGAAGCTCCTATATCTAGTTTTAAGCTTGAAGGAGTAACATCTATAGATGTTGGAGTTTGTGCTTCTCCTTCTACGCTTTCATCATAAAGAACCTTAGCTGATAAAGGTGCAACCTTTACTGAATTTACTCCCTTAAGAGATTCTAAGACACTTGTTCCGGCCTTGTGTTCATTTACTACCACATTCCAATCGCCTTCATGTGGAAGAGAAATTTCCTTCTCAGCATTATTTCCATTGTAAACTACCACTATATTCTTCCATGAATCTCCATTAGCAAAATTTTTAAGTTGGAATACAACTATATTATCATTAGCTTTAGTTACCACTAAATTACTTTCAATAGCAGCCTTTGTATCCATTCTAAAGGCTGGATGTGATTTTCTTAAAGCTATTAACCCTTGATAATAATCAAATACTCCACTAAACTTTTCTTTATTTTGCCAGTTTATTTGATTTATAGCATCTGGACTCTTATAGCTATTGTGATCTCCATATTTACTTCTTAAGAATTCATCTCCAGCTTGGAAGAATGGAATTCCTTGTGAAGTCATTGTAATAGCAGTTGTTAATATACTTCTTCTTACATATTCATTATCTAAAGGATTAGTCTCTGTTATTACACTATATGGTTTAGCTTTCTTTTCAACAGCCTCTTGAACTGAAGAATAATTATTAGCATCTTCCCCTGTTAAAACTCCATCTCTCATTTCTAAGAAACCTGCAGCTTTTTCCTTGCCTGCTGCCTTTATAATCTTATCCCAAAGATTTAAATTATCATGAGCAGTTACATAGTTTATTGTTTCACTTGGACTATCAGTAAAATCATCAACTGATCCTTTAACCCCAGCTACTATAGCTCCTTCTTTACCACTAGCTCCAGTGGCAAATCCTTGTCCTGCTCCATCACTATCACCTTTTATAGCGTTTCTAAAATTATCATTAAATACGGCAAAGCCCTTACCTTTTTGGCTTCCCTTTAAAGTTTGCTGTTCTTGTGGAAGTGCACTTCCTCCAGCTTGCCATGGTTCACCATATATTATTAAACTTGGATCAATTTCATTTCTTAACTCAGTTGTTAGTTCACTCATAGTTTTTGTATCTATTAATCCCATTAAATCGAATCTAAATCCATCAACGTCATATTCTTTAGCTAAATACTTAACAGAATCTTTTATATATTTTCTAACCATAGGTCTTTCTGTTGCAACTTCATTACCACATCCTGATCCATTAGTGTATTTACCTTCATCATTAGTTCTATAAAAATATCCTGGTACAACTGGATCAAAAGGTGAATTTTGCCCTATTCCATAAGTATGATTATAAACTACATCTATAACCACTCTTATTCCATTTTTATGAAGAGCTTGTACCATATCTTTAAATTCTCTTACTCTTGATTTTGGATCTTCAGCATTTGTTGAATATGATCCCTCTAAGGAATTATAATTTTGAGGATCATATCCCCAGTTAAATTGAGGCTTATTGCTTATTTCATTAACTGAAGCATAATCAAAAGATGGTAATAAATGAACTGTTGTTATTCCTAGCTCTTTTAAATGATCTATTCCTGTTTTAACATCAGTTCCTGGAACCTTTGTTCCTTCTTCTGCTATACCTTCAAATTTACCTTTATTATTTATTCCTGAATCTTTAGATATTGAAAAATCTCTAACATGCATTTCGTATAAAATTGAATCTGTAGGATTTAACATAGGAGGTTTCTTTACACTTCCCCATTCTGATGGATTTGTAGATGAAAATTCAATTATAGCCCCTCTTTGGCCATTAGCTGAAACAGCCTTAGCATATGGATCTATAGCATAATTTGTTTTTCCATCTGAAAAGCTTACTTTGTACATGTAGTACTTACCTTCTAAGTTTTCATCTACTTTTAGGCTCCAAACTCCTTTATCCTCCTTCTTCATAGAAATTTCTCTTCCACCAGTATTATCTGTTACTTTTCCATTTTCATCATAAGTTCCCTCATTATCATATAATACTAAGCTAACTTCCTTAGCTGTTGGTGCCCATAATTTAAATGTTGAAGAATCTTTTTTGTAAGTTACCCCTAAGTCATCTCCATTGTAGAAATATTCTGGATCATCTAAGATTTTTCTCATAGTAACCTTGGTTGCTCTAAAGTTATTACTACTAACTTCATAATCATGGCTTGGATCAATTTCTGGAGTACTAAATAATTCTTTCTTTAAGGTTAATTTAACTTTATTATCAGATACTTTAATTGCACTTGTTTTAATTTCCTTATTATCAGTCTTATCAATTAATTTGAAAGAATCTAACTCTGAATCTTCTATATTTCCAGCAGAAGTAACTAACAGGTCTGTTTTACTATCCATTAAGGCAGATACTAATTTAGGTGAGGTATCTACATCCTTCTTATCATAATAAATATTTTCATCCCCTTGTATTAACCATACCTCTACATTATTTCCATTCTTAACTTCTATGGTTCTATCATGTCCAACATCTTTATCTTCCCAATTTCCTTTTCTAATAAGGAAGTTTAATTTATCAGATGGGAATTTATAGACTGCTCTTGTAAATCCTTTTTCAGCTTCATCTTTTTTATTAAAATCGTAACCTTTTCCTTCTCCACCTGTTTGCCATAACCATAAATTCCAGTTATCATAATTACCATCAAATCTATAATAATTTATTGTATAGGTATACATTTGAGCTAAAATAGTAATTTCTTTACTAACTACGTATTTTCCATCAGTAGCTTTAATCTTTATTTTCTTACTTGAATCTACATCCTTAGAAACTTTTAAAGTATTTTCTTTAATAGATACTCCACTTACTGGTTCCTCTAAAGACCAATTAACATTAGTTTCTTTTTTATTACCTTCAGTATCATAGATATATGCAACTAGCTTTGTATTGCTACCAACTTCAACACTTGATTCTATGCCTATTTCTAAACCTGGCATATTTAATACTGAATTTCCATTAGCCATAGCCTTATTAGATGGGTCTGTAAATGAATTATCCCAATTATCCTTATTAGGTTTAAACTTATATTCATAAACTCCACCAGTTAAAGGTATTGTTACTTTAAATACACCATCTTCTCCCTTTTTCATTTCAATTTGCTTACTTGTATCCCAAGATACCATAGATCCTATAAGATACAAGCTATCCCCATTAAACTTAGCACTAAAAGTTACTGTTCCATCCTCATTTACTACAGGACTTTTTACTGAATCTGGCTTGTTTTCACTTTCTCCTTGATTTCCACCATTATTATCTTCACCTGTATTTTCATCACCTTTTATTCCTAATGCTTCATTTATTTCTTTGGTGTTATTTATTGAATCATATATTTTATTATTTTTTAAATCTGCTACAAAGATAACATTTCTGTCCTCTGGCACATTTAAAGTAACATTTCCTTGAGATGGTATTCCTCCATTATCCCAAGAATGATTTACAAGGCCTTTATACTCATAAGTTCCTTTTTTCATTATCTTAGAATATAAAACTCTATTTTCATCAAGATTATGCATTTCAAAGTCTTTGTTATTTACATCCCAATCTCCATTCCCTTCTCTAACTGTTCCTATTAGGGAAACTGTATTGGAAAGATTTGGATTATTTATTGAATCCTTAACATAATTATCTAAATAACTACTTAGAATAGTTATGTTTTTAGTACCCTTTGGAATTACTACCTTAGCATTTTCTGCTACTTCGCCATTATTCCATTCTCCATTATATGCAACTTTGTATTCTAAACTTATATCTTTTCCTTGTGCACTCTCTTTTATAGGGAAAGTCTTTTTATACATACCTCCACCTATATAATCAAGTTTCTCGGTATCGTTACCAGGATTCCAATCAGAAGCCCCATCAATTATATCCTTTATATTACCTGCTAAAATAGCCTTAGTTTTAAATTGATCAGGATTATTTATTGAATCATATACCTTTTTATTTTTATAATCCAACCTAAATATTACCTCTGAATCTTTTGATAAATTCAAAGCTATGTTTTGACCATTATTACCATAGCTCTCATCCCAAGTTCCATTCATGGCAATTTTATAATTATAATTTCCTGCCTTTAACTTTAAAGCCCCTTCATATAAACCATTTTTATACTTTTTCAACACTCCTTTCATATTTCTTGGATCCCAATCGGAACCGTTACCACTTTCTTTTAAAAAATCTCCCACAACTACAGCAAAAGCTTCACTCTCATTCTTAACTAAAGTCTTTTCATTTGCTTTAGCATTATTATTTTCTACTTCAGCCATTACTGGCATATGAGGTAAAAAACTAAATAAGAATGTTAATAAAACTAGCATAGAAATAGACTTAATTTTTTTACTACTATTCACTTGATAAACCCCTTTCTTATTTAAATTTTAATAATATATTTTAATATTAACACTTTAATCATAACGTTTTCAATATTTTTAGAAATTTTGTAACATTATACAAAAGCAACTAAATTAAGCTTATATTTTAAATATACTTTTATTGATTATTTTTTTAAATATACATATCTGCTTTTCCATTTTATATATTTTAAATAAATATATATATTATTAAATATTGCTTTTATTCAACAAACTTATTCCCATATAAAAGAAAAAATGGTATATTATTTTAGAAATCAAAACTATTTTATAAAATTATATATATTGATTGAAAAATTTAAATCTTAAAATCATATTTAGTGAACATACTAAAATCTATGGTAAATATAAAAAATCCATAAATCACTTTAAAATATAAAGACTTTATTGCTTATTTTAATATAAAACTATTAGCAAATTACAAAGTATAATACTTTAAACTTTAAAAATAAAAATTACAAATAAATTAATAAGGGGGAGAATACAATTAAGGTAATAAGAAGATTAATAATTTTAGTTTGCTTAATTACTATTTGTTTTATAGGCTTTATTTGCTTACCTAAAAGCAAATATTATTTTAAAGATATAAGATCACTTGTTAATGAAGGCAAAGCTGAAGTAATAGAACCAAATCAAAAGATAAAAATAGATGATGATTACTTAATAATAAAAAGAATTATTAATACTGAAGATGAGTCATATATTAGATATAAACAAGTCAGAACTACTCTAGGCTGGTCTTTCTCAGAAAGTATCTTTAGAATATTTGATGACAATGGAGAAGAATATATAAAAACAGCTATAAGCTCCTCTACAAGTTTTTGGGTAACAGAAGGATTAATACTACTTGATAAAAAGATCAAGGAAGACGTAAAATATTTAATTATTAAAATTGACTGGTATGATAGACAAAATAAAATAAAAATTCCACTTAACAAAGAAGGTGAAGCTAATGAAAATTTATAAAAAATATAGTGCTATTATAGAATGGTTTTTGGCAATAATACTTATCCTCATTTGTTCTAAAATAATTTTCCCTGGAAGCTTCACTCCTCTAAAAGCACATGAGCAATCAGAAAAGTCAGTTTATTATGGCCCTTCAAATATAATTAAGACTATAGACTTAGGTAAAGAAAAAATATATCTATGTAAATATAAGGATTGGTTTTCAATAGATGTTATTAGAAAGGGGCTAATTAAGTGGCATCCAGTTAATTATCCAGCTGGATATCCAATAGACTACTCTAAGCAAGTAACTTTTAATACTTATACTTCAAAGCCTACAAAAAACTCTGAACCTATAGCTAAAATATACGGTTATGTAAATGACCCTCAAATAAAAAATATTGTTTTAGAGGATAATAATAAAAAAATCATTTCAAATTATGAATTGGATGAAAATAAAATGTTTATTCTTACTTCACATACAAATAATGAAAAAAATAAAGCTAACTATATAAAAGGCTTAGATACTAATGGAAATATTATATACGAAGAAGAGCTTAAATACTTTTAACCTAAATAGAAACAAGGTGCTAATTATTAGCACCCTATTTTATTTTTATCCATTAAAGATTATTAACTATTTAATGTCCTAATTAAAATTTATCTTAATTATTTATTGTAATAAAGTAATATTTTTCTATAAAGCTAATTCCATACTTATATTTCTTTTTTTCATTCCCAAAGCTTCATAAAATTTAATAGCTCCTTTATTAAATTCCCAGACAACTAATTGTAATGTGTTTACTCCTTCTTTTTGTGCAAAACTTATAATATGCTGAAATAAAAATTTTCCTATTCCTCTTTTACGATACTTTTCCTTAACACAAAAAGTATCAATTAAGGCAGTTTTTACTGGAGTAAGTATTGGTATGTTTCTAGGCCCTACTATTTGTATAAGACTAAAAGCTACAACCTCTTTACTTTCTCTTTCCTGAACTAAAAACATCTTGTATCTATCATCCTCTAGAATTTCTTTAAATTCCTCTTCTGATAATGGTTTATCAGTTTCATTGTACACATCTGGTCTATTTTTAACATGTAAGTCATATACCTCTCTAATAATTTCATTTATCACCTTGTAATCTTCTTTATCTGCAAATCTTATTTTGTATTTCATTTTGTACTCCTTAAAGTAAATTTAAAATATAACTTCTAGCTTAACTCATAGTAATTATAAAATTATTTATCATGTGTATTAAAGTTAAAATCCAAAATGGAGATAATTTTTTAGGTTTATAATATGTATAAGAAAATACCATTATTATTGCACTAGGTATAACACACAAAATATATATTAGACTGTAGTAATGCAATAAAGCAAATATTAGTGCAACTAATAATGAATATTTAAATTTGCTTTTAATAAATTTTTTGCTTAAATTTATTAATCCAATTATTAAAAATGACTCTATTATGGGTCCTACTATACTAGCAAAAATAATTCTTACACTAACACTCTCATTAATTACATTGCTTCCAATAAATTTCCCACCTAATTTAATATATATATCTCTTAATTGTCCTAAAACAACATCAATTAATAATATAAGTGCAACCATAGAGATAACAAATAAAAAATCCATTAGTATTTCTTTTAATAATAAGTTCTTATATTCTTTTGTTTTTTCCATTATAAATCCTCTTTTCATTAATAGTATAAATCTTTAAAACAACTCCATTTAAATTTTTCCATATTTGTTTATATAATATATAATACAAATTTATTATATATTTTTCAAATATATAGAAAAATTTTATAAATTTAAATACTAATTTTTAAATAACATCACTAATTAATAAAAAAATATTATAAATTGGTATTTTTTAAAGTAATGATAATATATACATAGTTAAATATTATAAAATAATAATAAAAATCTAATTAATGAACAATTAATTAATATTATTTACTTAAAATTTAATTTTTATCAATATTTTATACATTTTATTCTAAATTTATGTTATATTAGTTAATGGACATAAACGTAAGGAGGACAAAATGAATAAATTCACATCATTTTTAAAGAAAAGAAAAGCTTTTGTTATAGTAGCTTTAATTGGTATGATTTTTGGTTTTACTGTTTTGGGTACACCTCAAAAAGATATTAATAAATTAAAAGCTGAAAAAACTACTGTATTAGCAAAAATAGATAGCTCCAAAGAAGAACTATCTACCTTGAATAAAGATATAAGTGATTTGAAGGAAAAAATAAATCAACTTAATGATGAAAAACAAAAACAGGAACAACTTTTAAAAGATACCACAGCCAAAGTAGAACTAAAACAAAAAGAAGAAGCTGAAAAACAAAGACAAGCTAAGATTGAAAAACAAAAACAAGAAGAAGCAAATAGTATTAGTCAAAGTTCTTCAAATAATTCTAGTAAAAAATCTACTAGTAATAACTCATCTAACGCTAAATCAGACTCATATAATTCTGATAATCCACAGCCTTCTAAACCAGTTGGTGAGATGGTGTACATAACTGCAACAGGTAAAAAATATCATCGTAAAAATAAATGTGGTAATACAAATCCAGCTAGGACAAGTTATATTCCACTATCAGAGGCAGAATCTATGGGATACTCCCCTTGTTCAAAATGTTATTAATAAAAATTAGAAAGGACTTTACTATATTATGAAAAATACACCAAAAAAAATATTAAAATTCTTACTAGGAATATGTATATTTTTTATAGCTATTTGTATTGGTTCTTCAGCAAAAGGTGATTCAAATTTAAATAATACTCATAATGAATTAGTTACCACAATTAACAATTCAAAAGAGGATTTAACTCACAAAGAAGAGGAATTATCTAAGGCTAAGACTGAAAAAGAAGATTTAGAAAAACAATTAAGTAATCTAAATGATTCATTAAATAAAACTAAGGAGTCTATTAAACAATTAGAAAATAGCACTACTAATTAATTTTTATAATCTTAATTATTTTTAACTATATACATTTCATAAGGACCAGTTTTTAAGTTTTAATAACTGGTTCTTTATTTTTTCCTTTGATTAATTTTCTAATTGCTTAAAATCCCTAAAACACTTCTAATTTGTAAAAAAGTTCTATATTAAATTCCTTATAATATAAACTCTTTTATCTTAAATAATGTATAATTTATATAAGAAGTAATTAACATTAACTAAAACTGATTAATTTATAATTGGTATTTTTACTTATATTTAAAGAAAAATCGAGGTGATTATTATGAAGGTAAGAATTATAAGACCTTCTTAAAATACTAATATCAACTTATAAAATTAAGAAAGTTTTTAATAAAGGAGGAACTTAAGATGAAATCTTTAATGAGTTTTATTCCAATGATTTTATCACTAGCAATTGCAACTTTTATTTTTATACCTATAAATAAAAGTTTAAAGTTATCAGATAAAATAGCAAAAATTATTCCCACAACCCCTAAATTTAAACCACTATTTTTTGTGGTATGTATGTTTTTACTTTTACTTATAATAGGGCTACTTGGTTTATATGTAATACCAATGAATGACTTAACTTACTACATATTAACTGGAATAATAGCAGGTATTGGTATTAGCATAACAGTTGAAATTTCACCAAAACATCACAAATAATATAAGACTATTAAATAGATAAAGAGGGTAAGTGAAAACTTACCCTCTATTTATTAATAACACTAATTATTTTTTGCTTTCCATTCATTTAATTGTTTTTGTATTTCATCTTTAACTTCCTTTATACCTGAATCATTTAATTTCTTATTTAAATCATTTAATCCAACTTCAGGATCTATTGAACCTGTATATAATGCTCTTTCAAATTCCTGTAAAACATTATTTATAGCCGAAATTTGATTTGAAACGTTTTCTGAATTAAATTTAAATCCTAATATCGGAGAAACCTTAGCTGAATTATTGAATTTTTCAAAAGCCTCCCACTTATCTATAGGGTCATTTTCTGAAACATAAGTACCAAGTAAGTTTCCATATGCCCAGCTAACAACATCATATTTCTTACCATCAAATTTCTTTATTTGCTTGTCATTTATTTTTTCATAATGTTTTCCCTCTATTCCAAACATCAATAAGTTTCTTAAATTTGTATCAGTATTTACTAAAGTCAATAACTCCATTGCCTTCTTAGGATGTTTAGAGTTAGCAGAAATTGCAGTCATTGCACCAGTTGTTGAATTATTAGTTATATATGGTGGTATTATTGATGAAGTTACTACTTCCCTACCTAAAGATTTTCCCCATATATTTTCAGCATATGGTTGTCCATCTGCTTTCCATACAAATCTTTTTACTTCTGGTTTCATATCAGTTACTGCTGCATCTTGATTTATGTATCCAGCTTCATAATATTCTCTTAATTTTAATAACATATCCTTCATTTCTTTTGATTCAAATTTATTTGTTACTGTTAAACTCTTATCATTATAGAATATGCCTAATGGATTTACTATATCATCAAAGTCTAAAGGAATTGAATCTCCTTGAGTATAAAATGGAATAAAATCTGGTTCTTTTTCTTTTACTAATTTTAACCAAGGTTCTAAATCGTTTACTGAATGTATATTTTCATAAGGAATATTATACTTTTCAACAAGCTCTTTATCAAATACCCACATAGGTGCTAATGCTATTTCTTTTTGATTTGGAACAGCATATATTTTACCATCTATCTCTGCACCCTTCCATAACTCTTTGTTTATTTCTTTCTTTAATGGTGCTCCTTCTGTATCTAATAAATCATTTAACTCTAAAAAAGCTCCTTTTCTAGCATATTCTAAATAAGGAAATGCCCAAGAACATGTAAAGGCAAGATCATAAGGTTCCCCTGAATTACTAATAACACTCATTTTCTTAGTATAATCCCCAAAAGGTATATGTTTTATATCTACTGTAGCATTTATTTTATCTTTTAAATATTTATTTACTTCTTCTTCCACAATATCATTATCAGCTGGCTCATCACCTATAACATACCAAGTTAAATTAACAGTTTCCTTACTTTCCTCTTCTTTGCTATTTCCACAGCCTGTAAGTATTAAAGATGAACATACAATACCACTTAAAATCAGTGATAATGCTTTTTTTCTTTTTATCATATTGTCCCCCTCCTAATAATATCTTATCCGCTTTCGAAAACGTTTTATATAAAGAATTTTACTATTTAAACTATTTAATATCAATAATTTAAGTCTAATATTTTAATACAAAAAGAATACTTTATATAATTTGTTAATAAATTATATAATTTGTACATACATTTAAAGAAATATTTCTATTTCACTTCCCCTGTAAAATCACTTAAATTTATCTTTTAAAATCCTCTTTCTCTATTTTCAAACTATTATTTTAATAAAACATAGTTCATCTATGTATCATTTCAAATAAAAAATACTCCCTTTAAAATAGATTTTTATAGTTTTTTATCTACTTTAAAGGAAGTAATTTATTTATACCTATATTTTTATAGTGACAAAGATTGTTTTTATAATTTATAAGCTTAAACTATGTAAAATAAATTATTATTAATAATTTTCAGCTCTTACTTCAAAAAATCCTTTGGCATAATTACATACTGGGCAAACCTCTGGAGCCTTTATACCAATAACAAGATATCCACAATTTAATCATTCCCACATAGTTTCTTCTGATTTTTCAAATACCTTTTTCATCTTTATATTGTTTAAAAGCTTTCTATACCTATCTTCATGAGATTTTTCTATTTTAGCAACCTCTACAAATTTTTCTGCTAAATCAAAAAATCCCTCTTCTTCAGCCTCTTTTGCAAATCTAGCATACATATCTGACCATTCATAATGCTCTCCTTCTGCCCCATGTAATAAATTTTCTTTAGTATCTCCTAAATATCCTAACTCCTTAAACCATAGTTTAGCATGTTCTCTTTCATTGCCAGCTGTTTTTAAGAATAGTTCATATATTTGTTCATATCCTTCATTCTTAGCTACCTCTGCAAAAAATGTATATTTATTTCTAGCTATGGACTCCCCAGCTAATGCATCCATTAAATTCTTTTCTGTTTTTGTTCCTTTATATTTATTACTACTTTCACTAGATGATTCTGATTTATTAGAATCTTTATCATCTACCTCTGATTTCTCTTCAACTTTTACAAAGGCTGAAGCTGGACTCTTGCAAACTGGACATATAAATCCTTCTGGTAATTCTCCTTCTTGTATATATCCACAAACTGTACAACGATATTTTACTGATTCACTCATTTTTTCTCCTCCTAAATCTTTACTTCTATCAAAATAAGTTGTATGTAACATTTCCTCAGCAAGATTGCTTAAAGGTTTTTCATAAAACTCCTCATATAACTTTTTAATCTCTTCATTTTCATAGCTAACTCTTAATTTCATGCTTGAATCTCTTTTATATAACCCATCTATACGCTTTTCTCTAAGCTTATCACCTTCAAATTTTTTATCTTTAGGTTGTCCACCTCCACCTATGCATCCGCCTGGACAAGTCATAACCTCAATAAAGTGATATTTCTTATCCGAATTTTTCATCTTTGAAATAAACTTTGAAGCATTTTCAGTTCCATAAATAACAGCTATGTTTATTTCTAAGTCATTTATTTTGAAACTAGCTTCACGAACACCTTCCATACCTCTTACAGACTCTAAATCATAAAAATCTTTAGGTGGATCTTCTTTAGTGATATATTTGTATGCTGTTCTTAAAGCAGCCTCCATAACTCCACCTGTATTAGCAAATATAACACCAGCCCCTGAGGCTTCTCCCATTAATTTATCAAAGTTACTATCCTCTAAAGAATTAAAATCAATTCCTTTTTCTTTAGCCCAAATAGCTACTTCTCTAGTTGTTATAACATAGTCCATATCACGCATATCTTCTATACCATAATATCTACCTGATGCATTCATTTCTTCTCTTTTGATTTCAAACTTTTTAGCTGTACATGGCGTTAAGGCTACATTTACAATCTTAGAAGGATCAATTCCCATCTTCTTTGCAAAATAAGTCTTTATTGTAGGCCCTTGCATTCCTATAGGACTCTTTGAAGTTGAAATATGCTCTAATATTTCTGGATGAAAGGTCTCAGCATATTTTACCCAGGCAGGACAGCAGCTAGTAAATTGCGGTAGAGGTTTATTATTTTTAGTTATACGCTCCACTAATTCACTAGCCTCCTCAACTATAGTCATATCAGCAGCGAAATTAGTATCAAGAACATAATCAAAACCTAACTTACGAAGTAATGCTATCATTTTACCTTGGACAAAACTTCCGTTATTCATATTAAATTCTTCACCTAAAGATACCCTAACAGCAGGCGACGTAGAAACTATGACTATTTTATCTTTATGACTTATTGCATCTTGTACCTTTTTATAATCAAAAACTTCAGTAATACTAGATGTTGGGCATACATTCGCACATTGACCACAATTTATACAAACAGCAATATCATTAGTTTTCTCCAAAGAATAATGACCATTTACACCTATATAATCTGTACATATATTTTTACATGAACCACATTTTATACATTTCTCTTTATCTCTACAAATAGATGGATTATCCTTCTCAATAGCTACACGTATATCCGTAGCTAAATGTTTACTCATAGATTTTCCTCCCCTTAACCTTAAACTTTTGTTTTCTTATTTCATATAATATTAACCTCAAATACATATTTTTTCAATTAATGTATTTAAATACTATAATTTATTTTCTAAACATTTATTAACTTTTCGTTAATAATATGAACTTTATTTTAATACACTTCCAATTCTCTATAGCTTTTATCTATAAATTTTAATTTATAGATTTCTAGTTTATATTTATTATATCTATGTTACCTAATATAGTAACCTTATTAAACTTAAGCCTATTAGAATATTTAAGTTTTAAATCCTCCATGTCACTAATACAATAATCTTGTTAAACTTTAAGCTTCTTCTTATAACAAAAAATCTACCATTAAAACTTTATTGTTTAAAATGCTTTTTAATAAAAAATTAGAGTAAGTCCTAATATATTACCTTAAACCTACTTAATCAAAAGTATAATAATTTACTGCAATATACTTTAAAACCTACTCTCTACTTTATTCATCTCTAAAATCATATTTACCATTTGGTAAGTCTATATTATGATTGTTTATTGAAATAGTATCATTATCAATCCAAATCATATTTGCCTCATTTATATGATAATCTATATATATCTCTTTTTTAATATCTCCTTCCCTTAAATAACATTTAACTGACCAATCTACTGTAGCCCCTCCATTAATAAGATAAGCTTCAATCTTATACTTTCCGTCACTAGATACTGTTTCTCCTAAAAGCTCTTCACTTACTTTAAACCTATCATTAAACTCTCTTATTGATGATGATATTTTAAAAGTAGCTACACCTAAAAATATTAAAATGGTAATAATATAAACTCCTAATCTAAAGTTAAAATTCTTATTCTTTAAATATTTATTACTCTCTCTTTCCTCCATAACATTTCTCCTAACATATTAAAATATAAACCTTAGATTAATTTTATATAATTTCCCCCATTAAATCCACCAATATTTAACAAACTAACCCTTTAATAATATATGTAAAACTCATCTAATAAACCCTTAATAAAAATAAATTTATTAATATTACTTATATATTAAGTGCCTAAAATTCATACCTTATTAACCCTCTATTAATACATTTACTTACTTTTATGCCAATTTTGTTAACTTTTCGACCAGTTGCGCAAAACCTATTGATTAATTTATTATTATTTTTTAATATAAGATTAAAATTTAAATTTAAATAAATATTCTAAGTAAGGAGGAAAGATGTAGATGCTTATATATTATTGTATTTCTTTAATGATGCTTTTAACTATGCTTATGACTGGAATTATTAATCCAATTTGTTCATTCCTTAGTGGCGATACTGAAATTAGATTTAATGGAATTCTATATACTAATTTAGATGAAGAAAAATATAAAAAGATATTATTTTCAACTTTTTTAAATTTTATTATTTTAATATTATGTCTATGTATAGTATGTTTTAAATTTAACCCTTTCTTTCCTATATTCTTAGCTATATTGTGCATAATATTTTTACAACACCATATATTAAAATCACTAAGATAAAAGTTATTTATAAAATCTTATTTAAATGAATAATAAATTAAATAGTAATGTAAAAACTAAATACCATTTCAAATATTTTACTTTATATAAAACTAATAAGGGATTCGTATTTAAAATACGAATCCCTTTCCTTTTACTTTAATTTAAATATTATGCTTAAATAAATTGTTTTTTATCTACTTACTATAGTTGAAAGAGTTGCTACATATTTTCCATCTAAATCCTCATACACTGCTGCTATACCACTAAAACCTTCTTTAAAAAGCTTAGTATCTAGTTCTAAATTTCCATTATTTAAAGAACTTTCAATATCAACATTTGATATGTCAATACTTTGTCCACCTGTATTTCTTCTTATAGTTATTTCTTTAGGTGATAATCTTTCTCCATCTTTTCCTACAAAGGATTCATTTATAACATATTTTCCTTCAACTTCTTCTGGTGATCTTATAACTATATATTGTTCTTTTATGCTTACATTGTTAAGCTTCTTTAAATCTTTTATTTTAGATATGTCTCTTATTTCATTACAGTCAAGATTTAAGTCTTCTATATTTACAGCATATTGTAAACCTTCTAAGTTTGCTATTCCATATCCAACTGCTGATAAGCTTGTTAACTTAGTCATATCTCCTCTTGTTATTACATCACTTGATAGATTTAATTGATCTTTTATAGCTCTTTTTAATTCATTATCTGGTATATTAACTTCCTCTGTTAAATCAATAGCTGCCTCTAAATTATCCATAGCCTCTCTAAGCTCTATAATAGTAGAATCTATTACTTCTTGTTCTGGATTAGGGTTTTCTAATACTTTATCAGCCTTTTCTAGAGCAACTTGTAATTTATTAAAGCTTTCCTCTGTATATAGACTTCCATCTAATCCTCTTGCTTCCTCAACTATTTTTTCTAAAGCAGTAAAATCCTTAGAGTCTGCATATAATAACTTAGCATCTGCCCAGTCTGCATGATCTCCTCCATTTCCATTTTCACCATCTTTAGCTACTAATTTAAGTTCACTTACTCCAACTACTGGAATTAAAACATGCTTTCTTGGAGTCTCTGAATTCATAACACCACTATCAAATACTTTTTTTCCATCAGCATAAACTTCAAAACTTAAAGATGATACATCAGAATTTCTCATCTCTCTATCTACACCAACATATGCTTCAAAGAACTTATAATTTCCCTCAGATAAATCATATACTATTGTTGAAGTTGCATGAGTTCCAATACCTTTCTTATACTCCACTTCTTGTCCATCTTCACCAAGTAAAGTTATGGTATTATTTTCAACACTTCTATCTTTTTGTACACTTCTCCAACCTGAATTAGCTGATTCCCAGTTCTTATCACTTATATAATCATAAGCATTAACAACTGATACTTTTCTATCTAATGTAGTTTTATTTCCATGAGAATCAGTAACTTCATAGGATACTATATAGTTACCTCCTCTTTTTGTATTTACATTATTATTTATAACTTTTATATTCTTTGTTATATCTCCATCTTCAGGATCATTAGCAACCATTCCTTGTAATGGTTCAAATGAATCACCTATATTTAAGGCTACCTCTTCCCCAGTTAATATTGGTTTATCGCTTGTAGTATAAACTTTTGCATCTGCCCAATCTGCATGATCTCCGGCATTTCCATTTCCACCATCTTTAGCAACTAATTTAAGCTCACTTGCTCCTGCTATTGGAATTAAAACATGCTTTCTTTCACTGTTTACATTCATAACATCGCTATCAAATACTTTTTTTCCATCAACGTAAACTTCAAATATTACTGATGGCTCACTAGCGTTTCTCATTTCTCTATCTACACCAACATAAGTTTCAAACATACCATAATTTTTACCTGATAAATCATAAACTATCTCTGAGTTTGCATGAGTTCCAAGACCTTTATCATATTCTACTTCTTGTCCATTTTCACCAAGTAAAGTTATTCTATTACCTTCAACGCTTAAGTCTTTTTTTACATCTCTCCATCCAGATGATGCTGATTTCCATTCCTTATCACTTAGACTTTCAGCTGTAGTTATTGTGTATATTTTTCTTTCCTTAGTAACTGTATTTCCGTCTTTATCTGTAACTTCATATACTACAGTGTATATTCCACCTCTATTTGCTTCAAAATCACTTGATTTTACTTTTATGCTTGATGTTAAATCACCATATTCCACATCCTTAGCAATAACACCATCTAATATATCAAATTTATCCTTAACATTTATTACTGCATCTTCAGTTTTTATTGTAGGCTTTACATTATTAGTTGATAACTTAGGGTTTACTATTATACCGTGGTCTGATGTATTTCCATTTCCACTATCACTAACTTGTATTTCTAACTTATTAACGCCCTTAACTGGAACAATTATTTCTACCATATTATCATTATATTTTAAAACCTTAGTTGTTTCTAAAGTCTCTCCATCTGCTATAATCTTAAAAGAAATACTTGAATTATCGTTAGCTCCTATTGTTTGATCAACACCTAGTAAAACCTCAAATCTGTCATAATCTTTTCCCTCTAAATCATATACAACTTTTCCATTAGCATGTATTCCTATGCCCTTCTCAAAGGTTTTAACTTCTCCATTTACTCTACCTTTTATATCTGTATTTCTTCTTGGAGTTCCCCATTGAGTTTCTACTGATTCCCACTCTTCATCTGATAAATAGTCATAAGCACTAACTACTTCAACTTTAAGAGTTTTTTCTTTAGTTTCCTCTTCATCAGTGATTTTATAAACAACTTCATATTCACATTTCTTAGTGTTATCAACAGTATTCTTAATTACTTCAATTTTATTGCTTATATCATTTCCTTCGTAATTATAAGCTTTTACGTAATCCAATGGGTTAAACTCTTCATTAAGCGCTATTAAAACCTTTTGTTGTGCACTAATACTTGGAGCATGTAATTTAAAATTATAAGGCTTACTAGGATTTATTTCATTGTCATAAGCAACTATACTGTATTCATGGTTTTCATCTATATTAGCTCCGTGATCAACAAAATTATTTGTTGATGTAAATCCTATTGTTTTGCCATCCCTAGATATTTCATATCCTATAACATTGTTTTTATTTTCATTATCTATATCAAAAGAAATTGATACATCATTTCCGTTTACTATTTTTGCTTCTGCCTCGAACTTAAGATTTTCTGTAAATACTCCACCTTTATTTAAGTACATTTTATCATTTGCGTACCATAATTTCTTAGATGGTTTAGGATATTTAGATGTATATTCCTTAGTCTCTTTCCATACATCCATTCCATGTCTTTCAAAATGCTCTGATAAGTCTAACTTAAACACATCTGATGCAGCCATAACCCATGCATTGTGTTTATTTTCCCAACTTCCACCACCTATATCTCTACTTCTAAATTCTTGTTCAAATCTTGGCCAGAAAGTTTTATCATATAACTGTAATTGCCATAAAGGGGCTACATGAGATAATAAAGATTTATCACTTTCTGGATAATATTCATTATTAGAATAATCATCTAAAGCCACCTTTGGTAATATGTTTCTTTCCCATAAATTTTGTCTAGTTATATTAGATGGTACACCTTTAATTCTCTCAAAATGAAGTGGAAGCATATTATTAGTTACCTCTACTATAGTTCTATTATTAGTGTCAAAATTATGACCCATTTCATGCATAAATCCCCAACCAGTATCTACGCCTAACGCTCCACCTTGCTCTGCTTTATTAAATCCTGTTATTCCATTTCCAGCATTCATAAAGCCTCCATTGTCTAACCATTTAAGCATACTTATATATCTAAAGTTAAAGTCAGAGTTAACCTCACTAGATTCATCAAATCCCCAATATTTCATAGTTTCTTTAATTACTTCATCACTTTTATTTGCAGTTTCACTTGGTAATTTATTATTATTTTTATACCAATTTAAAGCATAGGTTGCAGTTACGTTAACTAATGTTTTATCACTAAATACATCAAATACATCTGGTAATTGAGGATCCTTTTTTAATAAATCAACATATTCTTCAAGCTCATTCATAACTTCTTCATCATTATCAATGCCTTTTATATAGTTTGGATAGTTTATAGCACCCTCTATTCTTATTTTAGGCTTTCTTCCTTGTTCTTCTGAAGTGTATGGGTTACTTGTATAAAGTACACCTGCCTTCGCTGTTCCTGGTCTTAACTCATTTGTAGGTTTTTCTGGTATAGTTATTACATTTTTACCTTTGCTTAAACTTATAGTAACATCTCCGTTATGCTGACTATCCATTTGTTTAAATACTAATTTTGGTGTTGGCTTTCCATCTTCCACATCAACATAAACAGTTATTACTTGTCCAGATTTTACTGCATAGCCAGTTGGTTGCCAGTCTTGGAAATTCCAAACCTTTCTTTTTTGAGATTCTTTAATTGAGTTTCCTCTACTTTGTAATTCAAATACAGTAGATCCTGTATTTCCTGCTAACACTTCTTTAGCAAGTTCTAATTTTTCCTTATATAAATTTACTAAGGGATGATTTTTTACCTCTTCCTCTAATGAAGCTAATTTTTCTTCTGTATTAAAGTCTTCTGATAATTCATTCATTAATCCATTTGTAAATAGTTTATCAACTTTATCTGATGTTTTATCCTCTTTATATAATCCAAATTCACTAGCACAGGCCCAGTTCTCATAACCTTTTTTGAATACAAATTTAATTCTCTTAAATTCTGTTGGATTAAATTTTATTTCTACAGAATTTTGAGTTATATTAGCATTACCACTAGTTACCTTTTGATAATTATCTCCCTTAGTTGTTCTTGATGCATAAATATCAAAAGCTTCAGCAAAACCTCTATTTGAACCACGAGGTGCTGTATATACTATTCTATCTAATGTAGTTAATTCTTCTAATTCTATTTCAACTTCATTTGTAAAGTTTTCTGTATTTTGCTTTCCTGAATGCCATTTTGTATTGAAATCTCCATCTATAGCTTTATCTATAGATTCTGATGCATATTGTCCACCATTGGTTTTTATTGATTTTATTTTGCTCTTATCTAACTTATAGATAGCATCATAAGCTTTAAGTAATTCATTATCTGGATTTAAAAAGTCAGATACTTTAGCATCAGTATATTGAACCTCTTTATTTTCAATAATTAACTTAGCATTCTCTATCTCTTCTTTATAATCATTATAAAAAGGATGCTCCTTAGCTTCTGATTCTAAATTTTCTATTTTTTCTAAAGTATTAAATTCTTCAGATACTTGACTCATAGTGCTATCTGTGAATAATCTACTCATTTTATCTCTTAACTGATCTTCTTTATAGAAAGTAAATTCTGATGCTAAAGCCCAATTTTCATATCCTTGTTTAAATACAAATTTAACTCTTCTTGCCTCTGTTGGATTAAACTTAATTTCTATTGATCCTTTTGTTACTTCACTACTTCCTGAAGTAACTTTTTCAAAGGTGTCTCCAGAAGTTGTCTTTGATGTATATATATCAAAGGCCTCAGCAAATCCTCTCATATTTAAGTTTGTGTAAACTACTCTATCTAAAGTCTCTAATTTATCTAAAGTAATTATTACTTCATTTGTAAAATCTGAACTATTTTGCTTGTTAGAATGCCATTTTGTATTAACATCGCCATCAATAGCTCTCTCTATTGAATTTTCTGCATAACTTCCTCCATTAGTCGTTATTGATGATGTATTTATCTTAAATAGTTCATTATATTTTTTTAATGATTCATCATTAAAATCTTTAAACTTACTTACTAAGGCATCCTTGTAAACTACATTGTTTCCTTGTAAAACTAACTTAGCATTTTCTATTATTTCTTTAAACTTTTCATAAAATGGATGATCTTTAATCTCATTTTCAAAAGCATCTAATTTTTCTACAGTATCAAACTCTGGATTCACCTTGTTTTTCTCTTCATTTGTGAATATAGAATTCACCTTATCCATTATTTTATCTTCCTTATAAAACCAGAACTCTGAAGCACTTGCCCAATCTCTATCTGCTGCTTTAAAGACAAATTTTATTTTCTTAGCTTGTACTGTATCAAACTTAAACTCCATAAGGTTTCCTGTTGACTTACTTGTCCCTTGAGAAACTAATTTAAAGTCATTATCATTTCCAGTTTGTGAAGCATATATATCAAACTCTGTTGGATATCCCTTTCCTCTTGCTCCATCTTGTCTTGTTGCATATGCTATTCTATCTATTGATTCTAAATCATTAAATTCCACTACAACTTCATTTGTAAAATCAGAACTATTTTGTCTTCCTGTTTCCCAGTGAGTAGATAAATCACCATCTATAGCTTTATCTATAGAGCTTGATGAATATTGTCCCCCATTATTTGTTATTGAAACTATTTCATTTCTTTGTACTTTATATTTTTCATTGTACTCTTCAAAATTTTTATAGCTATTTAAAGTAAACTGATTTATAGATGCTTGATTTATTACGCTTTCTTCTATAGAACTTATCTTTTCCTTTATTACCTCACTAGCATAAACATTCAAAATAGGACTTGCATTTGACATTATCATTGATGCAATAAGAATTTTAGATATTTTTTTCTTCATAATTTTCCCCCTCATATTATTATGTAACCACGAGTCATCTCTCTACGCCTATACCATTTAATAAAGTATTTTTACTAAAAAAAACTATCCTTAATATTAATTAAAGGATAGTTGCATAAAAACAGTTCTAAAAATAAATATATACTTAAGTATATATTTATAAATTAACTCTATTAAAACAAAGAATATTAATTCTTCGGCAACTGGCTAGCATAGTTATCATATAACCTTAGCCCCTTTAGCTTTGCGTCTCTAGATTTCCCTAGGTTTGCCAATATATTATTTTAGTATTTATATAATACAAAAATTTAATCTTCTATTCAATATAAGATATTCTAATTTTTTATGTAATATTATAAAAAACGACTTGTTTTTTATACTTTTTACATTTTATTCATCTTTTATAAGATCACTTTATAAATAAAATTAAACTATAAAAACATTAATTTATAGAAGTTATACTATAAATAAAAAGCTAGCAAGATTTTTTATTTTTTTCTTGCTAGCTTTTCATTTATTAATTATATTATTAATTTGTAAAATTAAATAAACACATGTATTTTTATAGTTTTATATTAATTTAAAGCTATATTACTTTAAATCTTCTACTACCTTAGCCATAGTTAAAGCTAAATTATCACCTTTTGAATTATCTCTAAAAAGATTAAATTCCTTATTAGTAGTTAATATTTTTACTTCCTCATTTTCATCTTTAGTAGTTACTGAAAATTCTTTTAAATCTTTAAAAGGTATATGATCAACCTCTCTTGTTTCTTCAGCATAACCTAAGGATGCATGTCCTACATGCTCTAAATAAAGAGAATCCTTAGTTACAATTAGATTTACTTTATATGCCACATCTCCACCAGCTCCAGTTACTAAATTTGATACAAAATTTATAGCTGCATCCTTATTACTCACTTGTTTCATAACTGTAATCTTCATTAGAATATCTTCTTCTTTTAGATTTAATTTAAACATAAAAACACCCCATCTTCATATTTATTTGCAATTAATTTTTACCACATTTAAAGAATTGATCATATAAAGCTTTTATTAATCCCAAAACAATAATAATTCCTTGGGCTATCATTATAGCATTATAATATTTCTTATCTATAAATATACTAATAAGAGCAATTATTATTACACTTAATCCAATTATCAAAAAATCCATTCCAACAATTCTAGATACTTTCTCTTTATCATGCTTCTTTTCATCAAAACCGTTTAGTATATCTCCACAATTAAAATATTTAATTATTACCCCTAAAAAGGTTAATATTCCTCCCCTAAAAAAGCAAGTACTAGAATTCCTGTTAAATCTGCTGGTTTAATAAAATCTCCCCAATCTATATTCTAATAATTATATTAATTTATTTTACAATATATACAAATCAATTAAAATCATTTAAATTCTATACAATTGGGGTTTATTATAAAAAAATTCCAGTAGAAATATCCAACTACTCTACTGGAATTATTTTTTAAATCTAAGAGATACTTTATTATTTTTTTATTAAAAAGTCTTAATCTAAAGATTAAACTTTTTATATAAAAACTTTATATTAAAACTTTAAAACTCTATTAATTATTATACGTAATTTTTAGACTTACAAAGTTTCTTAAACTCGTCAGCTACGAATTGTACTTGTGTTCCAACTATAACTTGAACACTTGTTTTTCCAGGTCTTATAACTCCTGAAACACCAGATGATTTTATCTTTTTCTCATTAACTAGTGTGCTGTCTTTTACTTCTAATCTTAATCTAGTTATACAGTTATCAATTGAAGTAATATTAGAAGGTCCACCTAGTCCTTCTAAGATGATTTTTGCAACTTCAGTGTAGTTATTATTTGCTAAAACTGCATTTGAATCATCATCCTCATCATCTTCTCTACCTGGAGTTTTTAAGCCAAATTTCTTTATCATAACTACGAATACTAAGTAGTATATAACTCCAAATACTAAACCTATACCTAATAAGTATAATGGGTTTAATGCCATTGGTGATGCAAAACTTAATATCCAGTCTACTAAACCAGCACTAAAGTTAAATCCTGCTCTTACTGGTAAAGCAGCAACAACAGCCATAGATATTCCTGTTAATAAGGCATGAGCTACATATAAAGCTGGTGCTAAGAACATGAATGCAAATTCTAATGGCTCAGTTACTCCTGTAACAAATGATGATAAAGCAGCAGCTAATAATATACCAGCAGCAGCCTTCTTTTTATTAGTTTTTGCACAACGATACATTGCAAAAGCAGCAGCAGGTAAACCAAACATCATTACTGGGAAGAAACCTGACATATACATACCAGTTTGTCCTAAAGTACCTGTTCCAGCCCAGAAGTTTCCTATATCATTTATACCAGCAACGTCAAACCAGAATACTGAGTTTAAAGCATGGTGTAAACCAAGTGGTATTAATAATCTATTGAAGAATCCATAGACACCAGCTCCTATTGGTCCCATAGCTATTATTGATTCACCAAATGAAACTAATGCGCTATATATTACAGGATATACAAAGTATAAAACTAAAGAAGCTACTATTGAAGCAAGTGCTGTTACTATAGCAACACATCTTCTTCCACTAAAGAATCCTAAGAAATCTGGTAATTTAGTATTTTTAAATCTATTGTAGCAACTAGCTCCTATTAAACCTGCTACGATACCTATAAATTGGTTTTGTATCTTTCCAAAGGCTGGGTTAACAGCTTCAACATCTACTCCTTGCATCATTGCAACAACTGCACTAGATAATAATGTAGTTATCATAAGCCATGATACTAGACCTGCTAAACCTGCTGCTCCATCATTATCATCTGACATACCAACAGCTACCCCAATAGCAAATAAGATTGCCATGTTATCTATAATAGCTCCACCAGATTTTAATAAGAATGCTGATACTACACTATTAGCACCCCATCCACTTGGGTCTAGCCAATATCCAATCCCCATTAATATACCTGCTACTGGAAGTGCAGCAACTGGTAGCATTAAAGATTTACCTAATTTCTGAAAATATTTCATCATATTAATATTCCCCCTATAAATTCCACTAACTGTTAAATTGATTCTTTAAGAACCCCTTTTTTTCTGAAAGAATCAAACTAATTTTTCATAGTAAATTAACAGATTATAAATTAGAATATATTTATTTATGATTGCTTTAAAACGTTTTCTTAAACTATAAAATTCATAATGAATTTTGTAGTTTACATAATATCAATTTTCCCCTCTATAACACCTCCTAAAATAATCTAGTAAAAATTAAACTTAATAAACTTATTAAATCTAAATAACTAGTTCCCTTAAACTAATTAATATATTGTTTAATTGTTTATTAATTGTACACTTCTATTAAAAATGTATTCTAAACTTTTAATATGTTGATTATATCGTGTGACAATATTAATAAAATAAAATCATAGTCTTAAATTTAATAGTTAAATAAAAATCACCCTTCATCTAAAGACTATACTTTAGTTTAAAATACACCTTTAATATTTATATACATATTTTTACTTTTATTACAACTTTATTATAACATGTAAAATTATTTTATATTATGTATTTTAAGTAAATATTTCATTAAAATTCTTTATAAGTAACACTATCCTGATATAATGAATGTAAATATATAATATCTAAGCATATAATTTTATAAAAAGGAGTGATTTTAATAATGAAACTTTTTAGGAAAACCTTTGTTGTTGAGCTAAAGGATTCATTACAGTACCCTTCAGCTAATACCATATGCGATACGATTTTAAAGCAAGAAAGTAATGTTGAATTTATAAGTAAAGAAAAACCTGTAATCTTTAAATTAGACAATGTGATCTATGAAGTAGAAATTACAATGGCTCGTGGTGGTTATGAATTGGCTTGTAAAGAGATTAAATAGCTTTTTATTATATTTTTTAAAAGTACCAATAGATAGAACTATTATATTTTTAATTTCTCCAATATAAAAAATATAATTAAAGAATCCAATATATTGCTTCTTATTCAAGTTGTAAAAAAATATAAATAAAGGGCCTGTATCAAAATTAATTTTGATATAGCCCTTTTGTTCTACTTATTTTTTACATTTCATTTTGTCTTGAACATCCATTAATGCTTCACCAAATCTTTGGAAGTGAACAATTTCTCTTTCTCTTAAGAATCGTAAGATTTCCTTTATATCTTGGTCATCAGTTAAGTTTATAAGCCACTCATAAGTTGCTCTAGCCTTTTGCTCTGCTGCCATATCTTCATGTAAATCAGCTATAACATCACCCTTTGCTTGAATGTAAGTTGCTGTCCATGGATTTCCTTGAGCATCTGCATAATATAATGCCTTTCCATGATCTGTATAATGACCAGCTAGTCCTGCTTTCTTTAAATCTTCAATTGAAGCATTATCCATTAATTGATAAATCATAGTTGCTATCATTTCTACGTGAGCCATTTCTTCTGTTCCTATATCAGTTAATAATCCCTTTGCTTTATTAGTTGGCATTGTATATCTTTGATTTAAATATCTAAGTGCTGCACTTAACTCTCCATCTGGTCCACCATATTGAGATATTAAAAACTTTGCCATTCTAAGATCATTACACTTTAAGTTTATTGGATATTCTAAAGTTTTTACATAATACCACATAATTAAATCCTCCTAATATTTAATTTCCCAAGGCCAAGGTTGTTCAATCCATGCAACTGGATTTTCCACATAAGCCTGCCCAAAATTTCTTATAGGTCCATATTCACATTCAAATCTTTCTATTAATTCGCTTAATTTTGAAGATATTTCTTTATAGTCCTCAGTAGCTTTTCTGTTTTCTGGGAAATTATCAAGATAAAGATTTAATTCCACTGCATAAAATTGTAACTTTTGTATATCATCTAATAATTCTAGTGCTTTCATAATTTCACCTCATTAACATTCTTTCTTTTCTTTATATGGTCTGTATAAGTCTTTAAAGATTGTTCCCTTCCAGAAACCTTTACAGATTGAATATAAGTTTTCATATTTCTGAGGTAATATATATGCACGTGCATACTCTAATTTAAATTTGTCATCAGTACAATCATACATATTATTTATCCATCCTTTACATATATGGTAATTTCGTTATAGTAATATACTATGCCTATATATAAAATGATGTTACATATTCCTTTTAATCCAATTCATTTATTCTAAAAATAAAAGACCTTCTTAATGATTCATTAAAGTTTCATTATTTATAGAAACTCTTTGAAAAATCAAGTTAGGTCTTAATATAGACTTTAACAATGCCCCATTGTAAAATTGTAAATAAGAAGGCAAATATTATCTTAGGTATTAATATACTTTAACTTTCACTTAAGCAAAAGCTAATTTTTTAAATTCTATAGAATATAGCTTACTATTCTCTTTATTACAAAGATGTATTTTTATATTTTAAAATCATTTTTAGTATATGCCTTACTATACTGCTTATTTTAAAATCTTATAAACTTCTTCTACCTTTAATAGCTTAATTTTTGATTAACATAAGTTTTATTGCAAACTATGCTTTAGAAGGTTTTCTTCTAAAGCACTATTAAGATTTTTGATTAAAATACTGTTTATTGCAAACCATATTTGCCCTTGAAGTTTTCTAGAGCAAAATTATAATTTTTCTTATCATCATCAGTAAAATCTCTTAGATTCTTAAAGTTGTCTATATCTGAGCAAATATCAAACCCACACTCTTCACTCATCATATATTTTAAGAAATCTTTGTATTTTTTATTGATTACATCTTTCCCAAACCTTTTAAAAATCTCATAATAAAACTTTTCAAAGCCCTCTGTTGTCAAAGGATTTAGTACCATAAATTTATCTTTAATCTTTAAATCTAATAAAATAAATTCAAATCCAATTAAGCTTTCAAAGGCATCATTAGCATCCTCTCTTACTCTTCCAATCTTCACCTTTTTTACCTCCTAAAATAAGACTAATTACTTACTTCTATTCTTCTTACTTATTTCCTTTAAATATTTACTTATTTTATTATTTATCAAATTAAGTAATTATATCCATAAGTTTATTCTAAAAGGTATAAGCTTTTAAACTTTTAATATCTAATGGCTTTGAGAAATAATATCCTTGAATATAAATTTTTTCATAAAGAAAGGTTTTTATTATATCAACCTGCTCTTTTTCCTCTATCCCCTCAATAACTATAGACTTATCTGATAATCTACATATATCTAATATAAAGTCTATTACTTTAAGGCTTATTTCTGAATCATTAATTCCATCTGCAAAAAACTTATCTATTTTAATAATATTAGAATCTATTTTCTTTAATAAATCTAAATTTGAGTACTCCACACCAAAGTCATCTATTGCGATTAAAATACCATTGTCTTGTAAAAAGTTGATATTTTCTTGTATTTTTTCTATTTCACCTACTACAAACTTTTCTACAATCTCTAAACAAATACTATTTTTTATTATTTTGTTATCATTAACTATTTCAACTATTTTCTTTAAAAATTCTCTATCTTTTATCTCATTAAAAGATACATTTAGAGATATATAAAAGTCTTTTTCATTAATATTGTCGTAACACCTTATAATATTGTAATCTTTAATTACTCTCTTTAAGACCCACAATGTAATTTCTTTCATCATATTGGCATCTTCTATCCCCTTCATAAAATGATATGGAGTTAGTAATTTGCCATCTTTCCTTAAACGCAATAAAGCCTCAACGCTTCTTACTCTATTATGTTTAAAATCCACTATTGGTTGATAATACAAAGTATAATTATCTTTTTTCAGATTATTAATTATTCTTTTCTTTTTAATTACACTTGTTAATATCTTTCTTTCCTTCTTAAAAAGAATTAAAAATACAATAAGAGCAAATATAATAAATATATGCTTATTTATATCATCATTAAAAAATTTATTAAAATTTTTATAATCTAAAATGTTATTGTTATCCTGTTCAACATTTATACTATTAAGCCCTTGATCAATTTCATTTATTAATTCTTTATTATTTTTATTTGTTATAATGTATTTTGGTCCAGAGGAAAATTGAAATATTTCTTTAATATCTTTTCCTTTATTTTTTATATCACTATCTGAATTATCTACAATAAAATCTACTTTATCATCAATTAATAAAGTTTTTATTCCTTTGTAAGAGGATCCATTGACTAGTTCAACATTTATATTTCTACTCTTTAAATAATTTAAAATTTTCTCATTATCTAATTCATTTTTTATATATCCCATTTTCTTGCCATTTAAAGCCTCTAAATTGCCATACTTTATATTCTCATTTGTGTATATACTATATTTTTTTTCATTTATACAATTCTTTGAAAATTCAAAAAGTTTTTCTCTTTCTGGAGTTTTATTTATTCCGACTACTAAATCTATTTCTCCATTTTCAAGCTCTTTAAGCAATTCTAATAAACTACAATTTACATATTCAACCTTAAAATTCAATCTTTTTGAAAGTGATTTAACTATCTCATTATAATCCCCACAAACCTTTGCCTTATCATTAATATAAAAATAAGGATAATTATCATAGAATCCTACTTTTAATACTCTTTTTCTCTCTTCTTGTTTGAAGATTAATATCCTATAAAAAACCACTGCCAAAAGAAAAACTAGGATACTAACTAGTACAAACCTCTTTCTTCTTTTTTTCATAAGTTAACACTCCACTATATATTTTTTAAATTTAACCCCATTTTAACAAATTATATCATATTTATTAATTTATTTTAAAAATTCTTAATTAATGGAAATATTATGAAAACATTTTCTTTTTTAAATTTAAACCATTACATTAATAAATAAAGCTTTTTTTGAAAATTAAATAATATTAAAATTTAATAATAAAAAAACTTAAATATTTAATTATATTTTTGTATTTTTAAATCATATTATTCATAAATTAAGCATTTACAAAGTTTAGTAAACTTAATTTTTTATTATTTGTAATCTTAAACCTATTTAATAGACATAATATAAATCTGACAAGGATTCCATTGGTCCTAAAGTGTAGGGAAGCATTCAAACTCTTTAAATCCAAGCTTTTTATAAAATGAATTTGTTCTATCGTAAACATCATAATATCCTTCTTTTACTGTTTTGACTTGCATATATAAATATCCCTGTTCTTTGGCATAATCATAACAAACTTTAAATAAATGAGTACCTATTTTTATATCTATGAAATTCTTTTAATACTCCCATAACATAAATCTCTAAAGTATATGGACTTGTTTCTTTTAGTGCAATAAAGCCTCTTGCTTGTCTATTTTCCATATCAGCCCAAAAAGACATTTCCTTACTACAATTGATATATTCAGCTGTACTCTCTGGCAACACAAACCACTCTTGAAGTCCACATAGTATTTCTCGTGCTATTTTTTCTTTTCTATCTCTATCCTCAATTTTAAATATCATAGTTATTCTCTTCGTAATCATTAAGTTTATATTTAAATACTAAAAATTTTAATTTCTTTTCATATGTTTAACCAAATATCTTTTTAATAATATCAAAAGAATTTATTGGAGACAATTAACATAAGATAAATCTTATCTAATTATATACCTTTAATAAATTTTACATTCAGTTTAATTTTTTAAACTTACTTTATGATAAAATCTTATTATATTTCCAATTTTAGTATAAATTTATTTTGAAATAAAACTTTTTAAATTTTAAGTATAAACATGCATAATAATTTAGAAAAATACATAATTATTGGAGGTGAACTATGAAGTTTCAAAAGATTTTTGTGGTAATTTATGCTTTACTCTTAGCCTTTCTCATATTTTCACCAATTAAATTAATAGGAAGATCATCTATTGAAAGGGGAGATATAAAGCTAAAGGTCTATTATGAAGCAGTTACTGGAGCAACTCACTACCTTAAAGAAGATTCAAAAAAGTTAAAAAAACTTTTAAAAGATACTTATCCTGAAGCAAATACTTCTCTTATAAAACTTGTAGGAAATACACCATATGACCTAGTTTCTGATCCAGCTGAAATTGGTTCCCTTACTGTTTATGGGAAAGTAACAGATATAACTTATGAATTCTCTGGTGATGGGGCAGTTCCTGTCTTTGAAGTATCCTATTGGGATATGCCTTTTAAAAGACTATTTTTAATACAGTATCACTGGTTTTTCATAGGAATGTTTGTACTATTCCCTATTTTCATAATAAATGCTTTACTATTACTTAAATCTTATAAAATAAAAAAAAGGTAAGAAAAGTTTATCTATTTTTCTTACCTTTTAAACATCCTGTTATTAAGTATTCATCCCTATTTTATTATATGGTCAACAATTTCATGAACATAGTCTACGTGATTATTGGCATGTGCCTTTACGCCTTCTTCTGCTCTGTTAAAGGTATAGCTATTATCTGTTATTTCAAACATAGATATATCATTAAAAGAATCACCTATGGTGTATATATCATTAAGATTTTTGTTTTCTAGTTTTAAAACTTCCTTTAGACCCTCCCCTTTTGAGGAGCCTTTTGAGGATATGTCCACAAAGAACTGATTTCTGAAGATGGAAAGCTCATCACCAAAAATCTCTATTAATCTTTCTTTTATTTCTTCTCCTCTTTCTACAGAGGCATCTGAAGTGCATATACTTAAGATTACCGCTCCACTTTTTAAATCTAATATCTCTTCTTTTTTTACTAAATCAAAGTCAATTTCTTCAGAGAAATAAAGATTTTTCATATCTACGCTTTTATTTTCTATTAGTTTCATTCCATTTCCATCATCAAAATAAATCATTATTTTATCTTGATCTGCAAACTCTTCTACAATCTTTTTAACTGCCTCAAAATCAACAAGGTTATTTTTTATTACATTTTTATTCTTATCAAGTATTACAGCTCCATTGCAAAGAACCAAATAATCAAACTCTAAGTCATACTTTTCAATTACGCCCTCCATAGTTAGAAGGGTTCTACCTGTAGATATAATGAATTTATGACCTTTTTTACGTAAATTTTTAATTCCTTCAATATCTCTCTTATTAATTTTTTTATCTACTAATAATGTTCCATCAAAATCACTTGCTAATAACTTCATATTCTCTCCTTAAATTTCATTATATAATATATGCTAATCTTATTATTAATTTTTACAATCACAACCATGGTGTAGCTATCCCCTATAAAGACACCATTTTCATTCTATTAAATCCAATTTAGAACTATATTTGCTACTTAATATTTTGTGGTAAGTAAACAGTTATTCTTGTTCCTATTCCTTTTCTACTTAAAACACTAAAGTACCCTTTGTGGTTATCAATTATCCACTTTGCTATAGAAAGCCCAAGCCCTGTTCCACCATTTTTTCTAACTCTTGCTGTATCAGCCCTAAAAAAACGTTCAAATATATGAGGCACATCATTCTCATCCATTCCAATTCCATTGTCTTGAATTGAGAAATAAGCTTCTCCTTTAGAATTCTCACCTACTTTAAGTGTTATTGTTTCTCCTTCTTCTGTATATTTAGTTGCATTTTCAACTAGTATTCTAGCTGTTTGTTTAAGCAAAGCCATATCACCCTGAACAGTTATATGTTCTGATTCAATGTAGTTATATACATGATTTTTATCTATCATCTTAGACTCTTCAAAAACTTCATCTATCATATCATTTAGAGAAAATTCCTTTATTGTAAGCTGAGTCTTTCCATTAATACCTCTAGCTAAGAATAATAGCTGCTCAACTAGATTTTTCATATTTTCAGATTCACTCTTTATTGCTATAATAGACTCTTCCAATACGCTCTCATCATTTTTTCCCCATCTATCTAGCATATTAGCATATCCTTGAATTACAGAAATAGGAGTTCTAAGTTCATGAGATGCATCTGATACAAACCTTGCTTGTTGCCTATAAGAATCCCTCATCCTGTCTAAAAGCTTGTTTATTGCATCCTCTAATCCTTTAAGCTCGCTATCACCTATATGTATTCTCTCATCAGATGTTACAGGACTTATTTTGGAAATAGCATCTTCAAGACTTTGAAATTTTTCCTCATCAAAGTCCATATTACTAAGTCTACTTGCTGTTTCTGCTATTTCATTAAGTGGTTTTAAGGTCTTTCTAATTTTAGTTGTACCAAATATTATTTCTTCTAATAAAAATACTCCTTCTACTATTCCTAAAATTATAACTATTTTTCTAACATAATATAAAAAAGCACCAGCTTCTTTAACCATGGTCTTTCCATTACTCCAAACAACTGTATAGGTTGAATTTTCTATAGGGAAAAAGTTAAATGACCTTTGTGCATTTTTCACTAATTCTCCATAGAAATCTTTTTCAGCTTGAATACACCAAAGAATAATTAAAATAATTATTAAACATATGTCAATTGCTAAAAATCTAAAAAATAAATCTCTAACAGAAATAGCATTAATCTTTATTGCAATAGAGGTAACATTTTTAGGTTTATTCTTCTTACTCATCTTTTATTACGTATCCTACACCACGTACTGTACTTATTATTTTAACCTTAAAAACATCGTCAATCTTTGTTCTTAAATATCTTACGTAAACATCTATTACATTTGTTTCTCCAACATAGTTATAACCACATACCTTTTCTATAAGCACATCTCTAGTTAATACTATATTTTTGTTTTCCATTAATATTTGCAACAAAGTAAACTCTCTATTAGTTAATTCTATTTCTGTATCACCATACATTACTTTATGTCTCATCTTGTCTAAGGTTAATAATCCACATCTTATTACATCTTCATCTTTTTTCACTGTAAATACTCTCTTTTTAAGAGCTGTTCTTATTCTTGCAAGCAATTCCTCTATAGCAAAAGGCTTTGTTATATAATCATCAGCTCCAGCATCTAGCCCTGAAACCTTATCCATTACAGCATCTCTTGCTGTAAGCATTATAATAGGAACTTCTGAGACCTTTCTGATTCTTCTTAGTACTTCAAGACCATTAATCTCTGGAAGCATAACATCTAGAATAATTAAGTCAGCTTCTCCTCTCTCTGCAATTTCAAGACCTATTCTCCCATTATCTGCTTTTATTACTTTATATCCTTCATGAATTAACTCTAATTCTATGAATCTTGCTATTTTTTCTTCATCTTCAACAATCAAAATCTTAATCATTCATTAACCCCCTTAAGTAAGAATTCCTTTTAGTGCATATGGTTAGTAAACTTACCTTTTACGTCTTTAACTACTTTTGATGTTTCCTTAAATACTTTGTTTATTTTATCTACATCAATCTTTTTAGAAGATACTAAAAATTCCATATTAAAGAATAGTCCAATTATCATTAAAGGTATAACTATCCAAAATGCAAAAAACAAAAGTACAATTAGTACAGTAAAAGGAATTTTTAAAATCACTCTACTATTTCTTATTATTTCAATAAATATATTATTGCAAGTATCTATAGCTTTGCATATGGCTTCAAAAACTCCTTCAAAACTATTTTTATTTTCAAAATTATTTTCATTTGTATCTTTTTTAAGATTAACTTCTTCTCCATTTTCATTGTAACTTTCTTTGGATTCATTTGTATAAAATATACTAAGGGAAGGCTTTTCCACCTTTCCATGTGCTTCTAAATATAGCATAGCCTCTAGCATATCCCAGTTGCTCTTTTCCAAAGCATCTTTAGCTTCTTCATAGCTTATATTAGCTTTATTCTTTAACTTATCTACAAGTTTAAGCTTTTCCATAAATAATCCTCCATATTTACTGAAGCTCACTACTCCTACATTAGTATTAAAATTTTTAAACTCCCACTTTAATTCTCTTTATAATAATTAAATTATACCATCCCCCTGATATTTCCACATCATAAAAATAAAGGAGCTATATCAAAATAACTTGTCAATAAAACTTTATAAATAATATGAAGAAAATCTCTGAATGACCTTTAGAATTTAAGCTATTACGTAGAATAATTTGCGTTAATAAGCTAAGCATCGTATTAATAGGAATACAATGTCACTTATGCTCCATTACATAAGTTCAAATTGCCAAATTAAAATTTGGATTTTCACTTAAGTTCTGAGCTTTAGCAAATTATTCGAAGTAATTACTATAATTAATGACTACAATGTAACTAAAGTTCCATTTAATAAGTTCAAGAATCTAAATTAAAATTTAGATTTTCACTTAAAATTCAGTAATTCTCGGAATATATTTATAAAGTTTTATATAATAGTTTTGATGTAGCTCCTTTAATAGTACTATCTAAAAACTATTTTTCATATCCTTCTTTAAAATCTTTTTTAATATGATCTGCTGACTTTGATACTTCTTCAAAAATATTGTTTACTCCATCATAATTAAAGTCAGGTCCTGAAATTGAATATTTATATCCACAGAATAATCCTACGATTAATAAAACTATAGTTGGTACTGATAAAAATATTAAGAAGAGAATTGATACTGTTAAAGATATTCTTATTGGTTTTTCCTTATCTTTTCTAATCTCAAGGAAATTTTTAGTTCCTTTTCTTATAATCTTACCTATAAATTTAAACATTCTTCCAACAATTTCTCCAATACCACCATATTTCTCATCCTGCTTTTTCTTATCTTCTTTTTCTTCCTTTACCTCAACTACAGTAAGGGCTGTAACTTCATTATTTTCTACTTTTCCTCTTCTCTCTAAGTAAACAATAGCATCTAAAAGATCCCAATTGCATTTTTCTAGCACTTCTTGTGCCTCCTCCGCATTTATATTAGCCTTTCTAATTAAAATATTAATCATTTCATTTCTTTCCATTTATATTACCTCCACGAATTAATTTTCTTATTCATCTTGGTTATATAATACTTTTAGAAAATTAATCTAAAATATAAGAAAGATTAAAATTAGATTAAAATTTAACCTCTTTTATTAATTTCATCTGTTATTAATGATTTTTGGTTTAATATATGGTAATGTTTTAATTTCCCTTAAATAATAATTTTTATATCTAAAGTTTTATTATATAGATGTATTTAATAAATTATTAAATTCCTCATTATCCTTTAAAAAATCTAATTCACCATCGCTATCATTTTTTAGAATGTTTACAAAGTTAGAAAGAAGTTGCTCATTAAATCCCTCTTCTTCCCTTTTATCTTTTATGTGCCTATATAATTTAGATTTTGATGGATTCCACCTTTTGCCCATTACATCTAATATTTTCTTTAATACAAGTAAAAAGTTTTCTACATCTTTTTCTGATTTGTACACTTCGAAATACCCACTATATGAATTATACTCACATAAATCATATAATTTTGTTGTCTTATCTATAACTTCTGCAAAATACTTAGCATCCTCATTACGTCCTTCCTTTAAGGCTATTTCAAGCGTGGAAATTAAACTTATATATATATCAGTTGTAGCTGAAAGTAGCTTCTGTTCAAAAATTTCAGCAGCCTTTTGAAATTCATTAGATTTTTTATAAATATTTCCTTGTAATACTTTTTTATCGTAAGTAATATTAGGTAATTTATCCACACACTCTTGTGCTTTCTCATACTCTTTTCTTTCTAAATATATGTTTATAAGCATAGAAAGTGCCTGATTTCTAATCTCTATATCATCACTTCTTGTTAATTTTATATAAAACTCTTCTATCTGCTTTTCATACTTTTCCTTATCATCAGCTCCAAACATATACATGCTTCCCTGCATTACTGTAGAAACTGTTAAAATTAATTTATCACAGGTAGGATACTCATAGATTTTGTCCATGGCTTTTTCAAAAGCTACAGGAAATCCATCATTATTAGCTATCTTTACTAAATCATTAACAAAAACTCCTATTTCTTGCTCTGATAAATCTTCCTTAAATGAAAGTAAGGTATTTAAATCAACCTTTAAAAGCCTTGCTAAAGCTGGTAATAGTGTAATATCTGGATAGCAAGTTCCCTTTTCCCATTTATTTACTGCAGGCGTTGATACTCCAAGATACATGGCAACTTGTTCCTGAGTTAACCCTTTGGCATTTCTTTTTTCTTTTATAATCTCATTTATTCTCATATAATCTCTACTCCTTGATAAAATAATAATAACAAAAGCTTTTGATAGTATTATTTTATCAAGGGAGATACCCAGCTACAATTGAATAATAGTTAATTTAAAATTAAATGATTTAACTATAGGTTAAACTGTTAAAAGTTAGATTGTTTCTTTCTTAAACTCAATTAATTTTTAATAATAAAAATATCCTTAGGCAACTTATATCAATGCCTAAGGATATAAAATTTATTTAAACTATGTTTTTAATAACTATTTAAAGTTAAATTTCAACTATATAACTTGAATTTACTAAAATAAAAGAATAAATTAAAAATCAAAATTATCTGGATCTGGTCCGACTCTTAAATCTTTGTTTAAGCTATCTATTCTATCCATATCATCTTTACTTAGATTAAAATCAAATATATCTATATTTTCAATTAATCTTCCTTCATTTGTTGATTTAGGAATAGTTATTACTTGGCTTTGTAAACCCCAACGTAATACTACTTGAGCTGTTGTTTTATTATACTTTTTAGCTATTTCTTTTAATACATCATTTTCTAATAATCCATTACCAGCCATTAAAGGTGACCATGCTTCAACTTGAATATCATTTTCCTTGCAGAATTCTCTAACCTTTTCTTGACTTAAGTATGGGTGTAATTCTATTTGATTTATAACAGGTTTTATTTCAGCATCCTTTAATAAATCTTGAAGATGATGTATTTGGAAGTTACTTACTCCTATAGCTTTAACATGACCTTCTTTATATAAATATTCTAATGCTCTCCAAGCTTCTTTATATTTTCCTTCTACTGGCCAGTGTATAAGGTATAAATCTAAATAATCCACACCTAATCTCTTTAAACTTGCTTCATAAGCTGCTATAGTTGATTCATATCCTAAATCAGCATTCCAAACCTTAGAAGTTATAAATAAATCTTCTCTTGAAATTCCTGATTCTTTTATACCTTCTCTTATTCCTTCTCCCATAGCTTCTTCATTTCCATATATAGCTGCACCATCAATACTTCTATATCCATTTTTTATTGCTACTTTAACTGCATTTACTAATTCTGAACTATTATCTACTCTAAAAACTCCAAGTCCTACTCTTGGCATTTCAATACCATTATTTAAAGTAATTGTATTATTCAAATTATTTGTCATATTAATTCATTTCCTTTCAAACTTTTAATTATTTTTATTAGTATCTTTATCTTATAAAACTCATAAAATTCTTATCTTCTCTTTTTGGTGCTTCAACATTTTCTTTGCCAAATTCAACAAGCTTCATTAACCAAGCCATATTTTTACCTAATACTCTCATTATTTGCATTCCTTCAGAATCCTGAAGAACCTCATTTCCTGTTCTACCATAAGCTACATTCCAATAATTTGATGTAGGCATTAGCATTTCTGAATAATTAATATAGTTATTTAATTGATCAAATACTGGAACTCCTCCTGATCTTCTAACTGCAACAACACTTGCTCCAACTTTATGTCTAAGCATACCGTCATTTACTGATGTTACAAGAAATGCACGATCTAAGAATGATTTCATAGTTCCTGCAATAGCAGAATAGTGAACTGGAGATCCTAATATAATCCCATCTGCCTCTTTCATCTTTGCAATCCATTCGTTAACTTCATCATTATCAATAACACATTTTTCATTCTTATTTCTACTACATCCACCACAAGCTAAGCATCCACGTATTACCTTATTTCCAACATGAATAATCTCCACCTCAATATTTTCTTTCTCTAATTCTTTTGCTACAACTTCTATTGATTTATATGTATTACCCTCTTTTTTAGGACTTCCATTAAAAGCAACTACTTTCATAATTACATCTCTCCTTATGTTTAGTTTTTGTCTCTCCACTTATGTCCTCATTATATAAACGTCTATATTGATTAACAAGTACGCACTTTTAAGTTAGGTGTCTTACCTAAAAGTAAGATTTATTATAATATCACATTTGCATAAGAAATAAATTATTAATATAAATATTCTCTATTATTTATTTATATTGATAAATTTAGTATAATGTCTTATATAAAAAGATTTGAAAGTAGGTAATTTGATGATTTCTTTCAACAACAAAGAGTACGTTTGTTTATTAGATTTTGCAATGGATTTTATACGTGGTAAATGGAAAGCTCTTTTATTATGTAGTTTATATAAAGAACCAAAAAGATTTTTAGAGCTTCAGAGAATTGTTAAAGGTATAAGTCAAAAAATTTTAAATGAAAATTTAAAACAATTGGAAAGCGATGGATTAGTGAGTAAGGTAATCTATGCTGAAATTCCGCCTAAAGTTGAATATCATTTAACAGATAAAGGGAAAGAGATTACTAAACTCATTAAAGAATTGGAAGCTTGGTCTATTAAATATTACCCTGATTTAGATGGTAGTTGTGAATAATATAAAATAAAAAGGACTTTTTCAAATTGAAAAAGCCCTTTTTATTTATAATTTTTATAATAAATTCAACTCTATATCAATATATAACTTTTAAAATTTATGCTGATTTCTCCTTATGAAGCATAATAAATAAATAAGAGCAACTTTAAAACAAACTAAAGGTATAAATAAAAGTTTTCTCGTCTTATAATAGTCAAAAACTATAATAATATCCCCATTTATAAAGATTATATTTAATAAATATTTTCTAATATCACCTTAATAGAATAAATAACTATTCAATCTTCATGGTTTCCATCTGTGATTTTGTGATTCCATTTCTTTTTCCATAGTTAATCCAATAATTTGTAGAGGCCTTAAGATACATGTTTTTTGATATAGGCATGGTAACACTTAAATTCTCAACAGTATTATTATAAATAGACTTTGCTAACTTTTTTATTTTCCATTTTACAAATATTTTAAAAGGTGTTCCTAAAATAGCTTCACCACCACCAATTGATAGTACTGAATTAAACTCATATGTATTTTGTTTGCAAAATAATTTAACCATATCAATACAAACATTGTTTTGCTCTGGCTCTATGAATCCACAATTTATTATTACACTTACTTTAGGTTTATTTTTTGGTGGATTTTCTTCAAGAACCTTTAAAAAGTTAAGCACTGTAACTGGAAGTCCATCTGCATAAAGTGGAAAAACAAGTAGTATATCTGTATACTCTCCTATCTTGCTACAAATCTCTTTATGATTATTCTTTGTAATATTAAAAGTATCAGCTTGTCCTTTGTAATAACTTCTAAAGATTTCTCCATACTTTTTAGAGTTAGATCTTGGTGCCCTTGGACTCCCATTTATAATAATTACTTTTCCCATTTTCTAACCTCCTTAGCTACTACCTCTTCTAAATTCTCTTCATCTACAAAAATAACATTAAAACTTTTGAAATTCATATTGTGAGAGTTACGCTCTACTAATCTTTTAAATATTTCTTTTTCCTCATCTTCTATATTTCCATATGCAATAATAATAGCATCCTTAATAGCAACATCACGCTGAACATGATGAGCCTCCCCATTTAAAAGACGAATAAAAGCTTGCTGAATTGGAATAGCTCTCTCAAGCATAGTTTTCATCACTGTATCATAAGAACCATATTTAACTTTGCTCACATAAATCACCTTATCACTCTTTGCAATAACAGGATAAACCTTTACTGCATCATCACGGATAACACACTTTCCAGGAGTTTTAGTCCAACAACCAAAACATCCTATACAATTTGAAATTCTAAGCTTAGATAAATCAATATATTTATTTTCATCACTCTCTAAAAAATTAATATTTAACTCTTTATCACTTAGTAATAATCTCATTTTCTATTCCTCCTATAACACCTAAATAAACTGCTTCAAAGATTTAATTAACTTCTGCTTTATCTTTTTCTACAGTTTCTATAGCAATCATAGTTAAAATACTATGAAAATAATATCTATTAAATTAATTACTCTTGTAACTTCACAGTTATCTTATAAACTTTAATACAAGTATTTATATTTTTATTATATATCCTTCATGGATTATAAAAAATACTAGAAATATTTTTTTATAAGGAATAAACTAATCTTAAAGTATAATTTTGAGAGGTTTAATATTATGGAATGTGATTGTGGTTTTGTAAAGGAAAGTAACTGGTTTCGTTATCGTGCTGGTGCAATTATTATTGAAGATGGAGCTGTTCTTTTTGCTAGTAATGAAAGGGAAGATTACTACTATTCTATTGGTGGTGGAGTACATATGGGAGAATCAGCTGAAGAAGCTGTAAAGCGTGAAGTCTTTGAAGAAACAGGAGTGGAATATGAAGTTGATAGATTAGTATTTATACATGAAAACTTCTTTAAGGGTGATGGAAGTTTGGAAGGTAAAAACTGTCATGAAATATGTTTTTATTTTTTAATGAAACCTAGAGGAACACGTAATTTAAATAGTAATAGCTATACTGGTGGAGTTAAGGAAATAATGTATTGGATTCCTATAGAAAAACTAAGTAATTATCGAGCTTATCCTACATTCTTTAGAGAAAAGTTAACTAATCTTAAGAATGAGATTGAACACATAGTAACTTATGAATATTAAGATAAAAAATAAAACTGATAAAATACTATTTTCATATTTTATCAGTTTATTTTTATATTATAAACCTTTAATTTTAAGATTATATTTTTTAAATTATATTACTTTTAATTATATTAATAGCTTTTAACTCTATCGTAATTCTTTAGTATATAAACAACTAATATAATAATAGAGAAAAATACTGAAATATTTTGAAATATGTAAAATGTACTTCCTTTTACCTTGTCCTTTTCATCAAATAAATATGAAACAGGCCAAAAAGACATGAAACATAGAACTCCATAAATACTTATAAATGATCTTAATATAATATTAAAGCTTTCTCCACACATCCATATTAAGAGACAAAAACTTAAAAATAAAGCCATTCCAAGATTCATAACCCTTATAAAAATATTAGACTTTTCTATATCTTGCCACCACCAGAATTTCAAAATATTTTTTATAATAAAAGCTAGTTTTTTCATATTATACCCCTACTTAATTATAAAACTTTATATAGAAAGACATTAAGTAATTATATTATACTGAAAAATAATATAAATTAGATACTTAATTTTTAGTGAATTCAGTATTAATATTTAAATACATATCATGTTAAGTTTTAATGCTTGTAAAATAACTATTTCTTCATAATTAATGAAAATTAATCTAAAATATAAAAAAGATTTAAATTTAACCTTTTTTATTAATTTCATCTGCTATTAATTATTTTGGATTAATATATGGAAATTTTTTAAATTCCCTTGAATAATAGTTAATTTAAAATTAAATAAATTAACTATTAGTTGAATTATATACTATATAAATAGTATATAAAAAAAATTCTCAATTATCAGCTTAATGTAATTGAGAAATTTTTAATTTTATATATTATTTTTTATTTAATTATATATATTAGTTAATACTATTTTAGTAATATATTGCTTCTAAAAATGAATAATAAAATTAAGTTTATGTTAAAAGTTATCTAGTTTTAAATATTTATTATTAGCTATAAATAAATTCTTTAATGCACTTATATTACTACAAAATAAGTATCAACATATGCCGTCATTTGGTCTCCTAAAGTAATATAATGATATATAGGTATTAAATAACTTGAATAAACCAGTTTTTTTGCATCTACTTTTTTTTCTTGTAATGCAATTATTAAGTTTTGTTGTTGTCTTAAACTAACAATATAACTTTCAGCTATAAATAAAACTTGCTCAGAAAAAAATTTATCTGAAAATGAATTTGTATATGTCTTTATATTATTATCTAAATTTTTTTTAATCTCAATGAACTCTTGAATATAAAAGTCTAAACGATTATATATATCTTTTAACTCATTAGGTGTAGAACTTTCACTTATATTAACAGCAGTTAAATTTCTTCTTATTCTCTTTATTTCCTTTAAGTTATTTATAATAACATCCTTACTTTTTAAATCTTCTATTTTAGGGCCATAAGGTTCTACAATATTTGTTTTTTCTTGTTCATATCTCATATTAGTTTTTGCATATGCTATATTGGGAATAGTTATAGTTATAAGCATACAAAAAATTATTAAGCGTTCTATTCTCTTTTTCATTATTCCAACTCCTCTATAATAACTTTTAACACTATATCTATTCTTAGTAATTCTTAATATTTTATTCTTGTAAAAATTAATATAACCTTTTATATTTGAAATTTTTCATATAGGGCTTTTAATTGTAATTGAAATATGTATAATAATTCAGTTAATTTGATTTAGCCCTTATACTATGCTAAAATTAACTTATAATTTTTTATTTGTTAATTAAAACTTAATAATATAAAGTTTTCTAGGGTTCCGTAGCTTTTTAGTTAGTCTGGTCCAAGAGAAAACGCACAGAAAGACTGTGAACACGGAAGGATAAAAGCCTGGGAGATATTTTTATAATATTTCTCTGGCTTTTTTATTTTAAAGGAGGTATATTGTTATGAAAAAGTTTATTATTGAGGATGATTTTTGGGAGCTATTCCCTAATGCAAAGATAGGTATTATCACTTGCAATGGCATAAATAATACTATAAAAGATGAGAACCAATACCAGGATATGCTTTCTCAAGGAGAAAAGGAAGCTTTAACTCACTTGCCTAATGAAGAATTTAGTAGCAATGAAGTTATTAAGGTATGGAGAGATGCATTTAAAAAGTTTAAGACTAAAAAAGGAGCTAGATCATCAATTGAAGCTTTATTAAAGATGGTTTCTACTGGTAAAGGATTAGGAACAATTAACCCACTAGTTGATATTTACAACTTTATATCATTAAAGTATGCCATGCCTTGTGGTGGAGAGGATATGGATAAGTTTATTGGAGATATAAGATTAACTAAGGCAACAGGAGATGAAAGTTTTATTACCTTAGGATCAGATAAAAGTGAGCCACCCTATGAGGGAGAAATAGTTTATAAAGATGATGAAGGAGCTATTTGCAGATGCTGGAATTGGCGTGAGTCAGTAAGAACTATGTTAACAGAAGACACAAAAAATGCTTTCTTATGCATTGAGTTAGTTGATGAAAATAGAGAAAAAGAATTTGAAAATGCCTTAAAAGAGTTATCTCAATTAGTAGAGAAAAACTTAGGTGGAAAATCTGAGGTTTCAATACTTCATATTAATAATAAGGAAGCTATAATTTAATTATTTACGGAGGATAAGTTTATGAATAATTTTACCTATAAAGAGGTTTATATTGAGGATGGAAAGAGAGTTTTAGAGATTAATGTGCTTCCAGAAAAGTACTGTAATTTTGATTGTATATTTTGTCCTATAGGAAGATCAAAGAATAAAATAGATACTCAAAAATCCTTTGATAATGTGGATGAGTCATTAATTGAACTAGAAAATATGATTAATGATACAAAACCTGATCTAATCTTTATTAATTCAAAAGGAGAAGCCTTAATAAATGATAAAATTGAGAATATTATAGATTTTATAAAATCAAAGGGAGTTCCTGTAAGACTGCTTTCTAATGGGTATATCCTAGGAAAGGATGAATATATAAAGGTTGCTAACAAATGTGATGAAGTTATTGGAGAAATAAAGGTAATAACAGAGGAAGATTTTAAGAAGGTTCAAAGACCAATTGAAGGATATACCCTTCATGAATACATATCAAATATGGCTTCCTTTAATAAACAATATAATGGAAAATTCATATTTGAAATAACCATAGTTAAGGGATATAATGATGATCCTGAATCAGTTAATAAACTGAAGGAAGTTATAAAAACAATCTGCCCTAATGAGGTTATTGTTGCTAGAATTAATGATGATATATTTAAGAAAAAACTTGGTATATCTGATGAAAGATTCGAGGAAATTTCAAGGGAGCTATTAGATGTAAACTGCTAAATGTATAGATTATTAGATTCAAAGTTCTAAATTTAATAAATATATATCAATAATTAAGTAAAAATGGACAGATATCATGTCCATTTTACTTTTTAATTCTTATTATAAAACTAAAATTACTTATCTTGTTTATTTTTTTGAGGTTTAAATTTAAGTACCTTATAACTTAATAAGCTTAATGTTACCATATATGTTGGAAGTATTAAATATGACAAACTCTCTATGTTATAGCCTACTAAAAGATTTATTACACTTTGAAATGGCAATGTTGTATATAAAGCAAGCCAAAACATTGTTGGAAATATATCTTCATTAGGTTCACTTGCTATTGAAACAAAAAATTCTAAGTTTAAAAGTATAAATAAAAGTAAAAACATAATTATTCCTAAAAAAATTAATACGGATTTAAATTTTACTCTAAATAATTTTATTAGAAATAAAAATAATAATGTAAATATAATTAAAACCCATAAATAATTTTTCAATTCATTATAAAACTCATGTTCTACAATCACTCCAGCAACTATCATAGCAACAATAGTGGTAATAAAGTATATTATTAGTATTTTACAAATTTCTTTTATGCTTATTAATTTATTCATTTAATTATCCATACGCCCCTACTTCACCTCATAATTCAATTTCTCAATATTTTATACTATTATTATACATAATTAACAAAGCCATCCTCCTTTTATTTACTATTTGTTTGAATTTTAGTAAAATATACATATAAATTACGGTAATAAAAGGTGAGATATTTATGATAATAATACATAGAGATAACTTACTTGATGTGATGAGATCTTATAAAATAATTATAGATGATACCTATTATGGAAAGATAAAATGTGGGGAAACAAAACAAATAAATTTAGAGAAAGGGGATCACACAATTTATCTAAAAATAGATTGGTGTAGAAGCCCTAAATTAAATTTTTCTATTTTAGATAATGAAACCATATTTTTTGATTGTGGTAATTATATGAATGGTTGGAAACAACTTTTATTCCCACTTTATATAACTTTCTTTAAGAATAAATATTTATTTTTAGAGGAAACTAATAAAAAAATCTCCTAGTGTGAAGTTAATTTATAAAATAAAAAAATGATACCTATGTTGGTATCATTTTTTATTTAAGTCTCTATATTATTTCGTAGTAAATCCTGTGACCCTTTTAAAAACAGTTGAGAAATAACTTTAAGCTCCAAAGTTTAAAAGTGTATATATCTGTGACAAGAAATAATCTATTAAAACTAATAATTATATAAATAAGAATTGTAATTTACTGATTGGAGAAAAAACTATTTAGAAAATTAAAATATCTTTAGACTCAGTATTAAAAAACAATAAAATTAAATTTTTTCAAATAATCAATAGCTCCATCTAAATCTACCTTTTGCTCTACATGCATTATTAACTGTAATTCATCCGGTAAATATTTGGAATATTTTGATTTAAACAACTCTTTTTTTTGTGTGATTTTAAGTATTTCATTTAAATCCCATTTCTTAACTTTCATCTCTTCAATTTTTTCAATTATATTAGTACTTTGTATTTTTATACTTCCTATATCATCAATATCAATAACATTTACTCCTACTAATTTTAACATCCACGCAAGTGTAATATAAATCTTTGTTCCTGTAAAAGTTGATATTATCATATTTTCACCTTCAGACCAAATAACTCTATTATTAATGTCTACTTTCAAACTTCTATAACGTAATCTCATGTCCTCCAATGCTATTTTAGCATTTTCATTTATATATTCAAAATCTTTTTTATTACATAATATCTCCATCATCTTGTAACCAATTTTCTTATCAAAATTTATAAAAGAACCACTATATTGAGGTGGCTTTGCATTGTTAGCTGGTACTACATATATTTTTTCTTTTTTATCATTAATATTTTCAATGGTCCATAACTTCCCTGCTAAAATTATATTGTTTCCAGGGTTCAAAAAAACATTTCTTTCTACTTTCCCAATCTTCTTACTTATATATAAAACATCATATTCTTGCTGAGTTAAGAACACACTATAAAACTCTTTACTTCTTAAGATTTTCTCACCAGTTAATCCTACTATCAGCTCATCTTTACCATTTAAACATTCTAAATAACCATTTTCTGTCATATAATCCACAAGTTTAATTATTAAATTTGAATCTAATTTACTAAATAAATTACTTAAATTAATTTTCTCAATTAAACTTTTCTTTTTTAATCCATTAAATTCACAACAAATGGATATTATTTGTTGAAATAATACATCATATGGTAATTTATATCCTTCCGCTGGTTCAATCCATTTTTCTAATTGCAATTCCATAACCGCAATAGACTTAAGTAAACTTTCATTATTTGTTGTGTATAATTGTAAATATTGTTCTTCATCTTTTTTTCTTCCAGATCTTCCAAGTCTCTGCTTTAAAGATGATACCGTATTTGTACTATTAACTTGTATTACAATTTGTAAATCTCCAATGTCTATTCCTAATTCTAGTGAACTTGTTGCAATAATTGTAGCCGCTTCATTTGATTTAGTCATTATTTTTTCTACAAATTCACGTATACTTTTATCTATTGATGAGTGATGTGGATAATACATACTATCTACTTTTTCCTTTTTAGCAAGTCTATTTAATAAAACTGTCATCTCTTCAACTAAAGCTCTATTATTACAGAAAATTATATTCTTACCTTCTCGCGTAATCTCTCTAATATCTTTAAATAATTCCATTGGTATTTTATAATCTTTAGTTTCATTAAAATGCATAAGTGAATAATTTAATACTTTTGTGCTACTTGTTTCTTCAACTAATTCTATATTATTTATATTTCTTTCTCTTATCCATCTTTTTACATAATCATAATTAGAAATTGTTGCCGATAATCCAACAATACGCGGTGCTTTATAAGTATAGTTTTCAATTCTATCAATCAAAGACCTTAATTGTACTCCTCTTTCATTATTTAAAAATGCATGTATTTCATCTATTACAATAAAATCTAAATCTTTAAATAAGTGACCTAAATAATTAGTTCTATTAATAAATAAACTTTCTAAAGATTCCGGTGTTATTTGTAGTATTCCATTTCCTTCTTTAAGGAATTTAATCTTTTTACTATGAGATATATCTCCATGCCATCTGTACACATTTATATTTAAACTAGATATTAAATTCTCTATTCTATCAAACTGATTATTTATAAGTGCTTTTAAAGGTGATATATAAAGTACTTTTAGTGAAGTTTTTAAATCCTCTTCAATTAAACTAAGTATTGGAAGAAAAGCAGCTTCTGTTTTACCAGAAGCTGTAGATGAAGATATAATTACATCTTTCTTAGTATTTACTATAACAGGTATAGCTTTATCTTGAATCTCAGTAAACACCTCCCATCCCATATCCCATATTTTATTTTTCATTTTATTAGATAATAAATTAAAAGATTCCATAAAATTCACCTACTGATAAGATTTCTTAAATCTATTATTGATTAAATCTTTTCCAGCTTGTCCTATATTCTCTTCTAATTGTTCACTGCAAAAAATATTATTCTTATCGTATTCAGGATTTTGATATAAAATATTTAATGCGCCTAAAAATGCACTTATAATATCTCTAGATGTTAATCTTTCATCAGCACCTGGTCTGATATATTCCTTCATTATAAATCTTTTTATTTCATCATCACTAATGTTACTCTCATATGAATAATGTGCTGAATGAATATATCTCAGCTTTTGTAATAAAACAAACTGTTCATTATGGCTTAAAGGTACTAATTTAATAACAGGTTGAGATAAATCCCTAAATTCATTTGTTTCAAATTTATTTCCTCTCAATCTAGTTTTCAAAGCTTCATAACTAAATAAACCTCTTCTTTCATCTTCTAAAAACTCAACTGTTCCGCTAATTGTTATATACATTCCTTCTAAATTTCCTTGTAACGTATCATTAAATATTTTTAAAATTGTTTCATAGTTTTTCTCTCTTGTTTGTGAATGAGTAATTTTATATAAGTTTATTGCTTCATCCAAATTTATTACTAAACCTGAATATCCTATTTGTCTAACAAAATTAACCCAAACTTTAATATACTCATAATAATTGCTATCACTAATTATATCCCTTACACCCAAATCTTTTCTTGCTTCAATCTTGCTAGAATATTCTCCTCTTAACCAACGTAATGCACATCTTCTTTTTTCATCATCTCCATTTATATATGATTCAAAGTAAATATTTAATATTCTAGCAAAATCATACCCACCTATTAAACTATCAATACACATAATTATTGAATTAATTTTCAAAAGTACATCCTTCACAAACTTTTCATCATTAAAATCTATATTTGTATAGCCATTTTCATTAGCAACCTTAATCTGTATTTCATTTATCCATTTATCTAGTATTGTTTCTAAGGCATTTCCATCATTCATAGTTGAAGTAGATAAATTTTTCATCAATTCACTATATAAACTTCTAGCCTTTCCCTCTGTTCCATACAGTCTTCTTTCAGGGGTAAAGTCTGCTTTTGTTACAACAAAATTTTCTCCAAAAGCTATCTGCTGTATCATAGCTTGAATAAAACTTTTCCCTGCTCCAAACTTTCCAATAAAAAATTTAATCAAAGATGCTCCATCTGAAACCTCTTTTAACTCTCTTAAGACTTGCTTAGTTTCATTACTTCTTCCAACCATGATATATTGTAATCCTCTATTGGGTACTACTCCTCCTTCTAAAGAATTCAATATAGCTGCTGAATCTCTCTTTTTAATCCTCATTTTTTCTCAACTCCTTAACCTTATTGGAAATATTAATATACTCTTCATATATTGTATAATTGCTATTTTCCAAGGATATAAAAGGTTCTCCAATAAATTTTAAAGCCTTTTGATTAATCCCTTCTATAAATATTGAAATCATTTTACAATTTTCTTTAGCAAAAGTAGTTGCTTCTTTAGTACTAATAGTCAGTTGATCAAATTTACTAATAAACTGTATTTCTAAATTATCTAGTGATTTTATGAATCCAGTGGTATCTTCTGATAAATCATTTTGTTTCAACAAATCACAAATATCATTATCTTTTATATCTTCCAAATAATTTGATTCTTCATCATTTTTACTATCACTTTTACAAAATACCTGCATTAAATCATTATCACTATTATTATAATTTGTTAAGTTTAATTTTTCATTTTTATTACCTATATTTTCCTCATATTTTTCATTAAATATATTTATTAACTTTTCTCCTTCTCTTCCTAAGTCAGCTATTATTTTTTCATCAAACACTATTGGATTTATTTTAATACTTTCATTAATATCATTATTTATTCTTTTTGGTATTTTAACATATAAATTATTTAAATTACTTGTAACTTCTTTAAATCTTTCCTTTAAATTCAAATTATTAACCTCTTCTTTATTTTTATCATAATATTCCATAAACCCTATAGGTAAATGTTCACTTTCTACTTTAATTTTACGCTTCTCCCCTAATCTTTCACGAACTAAATTCTCTGATAATCTAAACATTTGAGTGATTTGATTATGCATTTTATCATTAGGTTCATAAATAGTTTCTTTGATTTGTTTAACTTTTATAGTCCTATCAATTACTGCTGATCTATAATCTGGAACTTCTAAACTTTTTGATTTTTCATCATACCATTCATTTAGTAAATATTTATTATGTTCTTTATAAAAACAATTTAATATGACCATATTATTTTTAAATTCTTTATATATTTTATTTTTATTCTTATCAAAAAATTTAGTATTATTATAAACTATAAATCTTTTCCATTCAGTAATGCTAATTTTACTTAAATTGTCTATATTTTCATTTAAAATTCTATACATTTTATCTTGGATGAAATAATTTTCTTTTATTAAATCTGTTTGATCAAGTTCTACTAAAAAATCATTTATCCATCTATTAAGATATTTTTCTAAAGTGTTATATCTACTAGAATATGCATCCCTTAAACGCTCTAACATACTTATATTAAATGCAGCATTTTTATTAAAAGAATAATTTAATAATTCATAAACAAATATAAATATATAACTTAAATCTGTATCTATATAATTTTTACTTAAAACACATGAACGCCAATAAAAATACCATTGCTTCTGTCTATGATTTAAACTTCTAAATGTAGGCCAATATTGCATAAACGGTTCAAATTCACAAATTAATCCTTGCATATTAGAATATTTAATTGAATCCAGTATAAAACTATTTTCCATTCTGCATATATTAAAAGAATTTATTATCTCTTTAGGAGTTCTTATATTTTTATACTTATCTAATATAATGCTATCTTCATCATAAAACTTTTTATTTTTTATTCTTTCTTTTTTTGAATTAATATTATAAATGAATTTTTGATTTAACTTAACGTCCTCATTAAATCTCAATAAATATTTGGAAATTGAATTAATCTTTTTAGTTAATACATGTTCTTCATAGCACTTTTCATCTTCTTCTAAATTATAAGATACATTATCTAACTTTTTAAAACTTTCACTCTCTGATTTAATTAACTTAATATATTCTAACTCTTTCTTATTCAATATAGTTTGTAAAATAATTTGCATCTTTTGAATTAACTCTTTCTTTTCTTGTACAGAATTGTAATTACCTTCTTCTATAGTTTTATTTTCTATATTAACTAATTTTATTAAATTTTCTTTATTTATTATATTTTCTTTATCATCTTTTAAATCTATTTCTAATAATATTTCTTTTTGTTTCTCAAGCAAATTTTTAACTTCTATATCTTTTTTATATTCTTTAATATTATTTATTTTATTATTACTTAATTGACAATTTTCTTTATTATTTTGATTAAACTTCTTCTCTATAATATTGGTTTTCTTTATTTTATTAAACTGCTTTCTTATAGTGAATATATCATAAATTGATAAAATATATGGAATACCAGTCCAAGAAAAAACAAAGTATATTAGTGCTTTTTTATAATTTGCTATATATAATTGATGTAATCCAAAATTACCTAATAAAATTGCTAGAATTACAAAGATTTTCTTTGATTTGAATTTCTTCATCTTGTTGCCTCCTTAAATATTCATCAACAATATAAGAAATAATTTACTTTTTATGAAAATTATATCATCCTTATATAATATATCTAACCTTATTGAAATTATTAATATTTATAATTATATTATTAGAAATTTAATTTATATAAAAAAGTTACTAATAATTTAATGATCACCTTAATTTTTCTTAATTTATTGTTATAATAATTTTTTTGATGTTACAAATAATTTTCTATTTATAAATTAAAAGATATTATTCTCAATATATTCTTTCATAGGTTTATTATTTATAATCTTATATTTTTAAGTAATATACTAACTTAATCCACATCTAAAATTTTGGAGAAATACTTCTTACTTCTTTTTGCTGCAATGGTTATTTTGAAGGGGCTTTTATCGTAGCCTTCTACAATGATGTTTCCTGATTTATCTCTGTAAGCTACTTGTATATTTTTAAAGTAGAAAATGTAGTATCCAAGTATAATTCCATCTTTAAAGGAGCCTGTTGCTCTATTTAGTGCTTCATTTCCAAGGGCTACATTGTTTTCACTAAGGTCAAAGAATTTTCTTCCTTTGCTAGTAGTTTCTGTTACAATTGCTCCTGATAAATTGGTTATAAATGCCCAAAGGCAAATTATTAAAAGTATGATAGATATGAGTGTATTGTTAGCTTGTCCACCCTCTCTAATGGTTTTAGATATATCTATGATTCCAATGGAATCTAAAAATAGGCTTGTATATGTAAATATTGAAAATAAAATTCCTAAAAGCACCATTGAGATATCCTTAAATTTTGGAAAATCCACATCTTCTAGTTTCTTCAGTTTTCTTAAAAGGTCTAAGGAATATTTTGCTCTATTTAAAAGGGCAGTATTTAAAGCTCCTATTAAGATTAAATTCAAGAAAAATATTATACTAATTCTATGCATTAAGATGCTGATTACTAAAATAATTCCTGTGATTATTAGATTTGCCACAATATATGAATTTAACTTCTTTGAACTATGCATTTAAGCACTCTCCCTCACATACTGAACTATTTCCTTAGCCAGATCATCATTTAAACCATTACTACAGTTTAGCCCTACTTTGTGTTTTTTCTTGGCCATTGTAATGTGGTAAACATCCTTATTTTTTGTTTTATTAATGCTAAAATCATCTAAATCCTCAAAGCCTATTTCACTTAAGGTTTCAATGTGTTCACCCTTTTCAAAATCATTTATCTTTGCTTTTAAGTAAATCTTTCTATTTTCTATTTCAAAAATAACATTGCCAGCAGGTATACCATATACAGGTAAAGTGTAATATGTAAAAGGAGCAATGTTTGTATAAAAAAATTGCTTTACTAACTCCTTGTTGTCTAAATATACTATAAATTTAAATTTTTTATTGTTATTCATACTATTTACCTCTTTAATGTAATTAATTTTATTATTTATTAGTATTATTGCTAACCTTTGGGAACTGTTTAGTTGGTACAAAACTCTTCTTTGACTCTTCAATTATCTTATTAAACACATCTTTATATTTAACTGGATATTTATAAATAAATGTATTTACATCATCCCCCTTAACGCTAATATACCCATAATGATATTCCATAAAACCATCTTTCTCTAAAGTAAATGAAAATGTATTTCCCTCTTGATTCTTATTTATAACTTTACCTTCTTTTTTAAAAGTCTCAATTAAGTTTTCAAATTCTTCTTTAGCATCATTCCCCATATTATTCATATATGAACCTAGTGAAAACTCCATTTGCTTGTCTTTACTTTTAAGTGTTATTCCAAATTCCAATTCAGGCATTTCTTTCTCTTGAACTTCAAAAAAATTAGGATATTTTATTGTATCGAATTTTGTAACTAAAGTGTTATATTCCCACTGTCCATTAATACTTCCAAGTTTTAAAGGATTGTCTCCTATAATAACTCCATAAAGCATTTCATTATTCTCAACTTCTCTATAATCCTTTATTTCATTAACTTCTAATGGGTTTCCCCCATTATAATTAAGCATGATTTTAGCCATTTTAAGATTTTTAGTTATAATTCCATCCTTTACAGTAACAACTTCTTCATTTTCTGAAGATTTTTCTTCTTTTTTTGCTTTAGTATCATTTTCTGAATCCTTTGATTCCTTTTTATCCTTATTATCATTTTTAACTTCTTCTTTATTATTCTTTTCCTTACTAGAAATATTAGAGCTGTTTTCATTATCACTTACTTCTTTTTGATTGTTTGTGCTACAACCAATGAATGCACCGCTTAATATTCCTATTGAAAGTAATAGACTTACTAATCTTCTCATAATATCCTCCTATATTTAACAACTTATTAACATTATATAACATTTTTGTTAATAAGTTAAGTTTATTACTCTTTGCAAATAAAAAAATATATAGAAAGCTATGAACTTGAAAATGCTCTTGTAGAAATAGATATTAACGATAAAAGCTTCTGCCCTTTCCCTTATATTGAAATAGAAACAGATTCCATTGAAAATTTAGAAAAGGTTGTTGCTTCTCTTGGATATACTTTAGAAAATACTACTTCTCAAACTATTTATGATATTTTAGCTGAAAGAGGAATCACTGGAAGTACTCTTGGAAAATAATAAGTTTAAAATGTATACTATTATATAAAAATAGCTAGATATTGGATAATTCCAGGTAATCTAGCTATTTTTATTACTTATATATGACACAATTATCTAAGCATATTCTAATGTTAAAATTGCAAACTTTTATTTTGTATATCTACACTTTTGAAATATACTATATTTGATCTAATTTACTATATTGTTTTACTTCATCCCATGTTGGAATTGATTCTAACGCACCTATTCTTGTAGTTGTAATTCCTCCAACTAAATTAGCTGTTTTTATTATATCTTCTATGCTTTTATTAGGAATATCAAGCACTTGTGCAATAACAGCACCTATAAAAGCATCACCAGCACCTGTTGCATCTACCATTTTCATTTCGTTTGTTGATATTAATATTTGTTTTTCTTTAGTTGTAAGAAGTGCACCTTTTTTACCTAAAGTTATTATTAAGTTTTCACAACCTAAATCTATTATATATTTAGCTGCTTCTTCTATGTTTTCCATGCCACTTATTAAACATGCTTCTTCATCACTAAGTTTAACTATTTTACTGTCTTTTATAAAGTCTTTACAGCAACTTACAAAAGTATCTTTATCTTCACCAAATAAAGCGTCTCTGTAGTTTGCATCAAAAGTTATTATCTTATTATTTTTTAATGCATAGTCTTTTAGCTTGTAATAAGTATTCTTTAATTCTCCTTCAAGAAATGCTGTTGCACTTCCAAAATGGAATAAATCGAATTGATCAAGATTATTCTTTATTTCATCAAAAGTTAAATCTGAGTCTGCATTTCTCATAAACTTAAAATCTCTATCCCCATCTTCTTTAAGTGAAACAAAGGCTAATGTAGTGCTTTTATCTTTTAATTTAATCATCATTTCAGTATTAATATTATTTTTCTTAAAGGTTTCCTCTAAAAACTCCCCAAAAAAATCATCTCCAACTGTTCCACAAAAATATGCATCTGCTCCAAGCTTAGATATTGCAGCAGCAACATTAGCTGGTGCACCTCCAGCTTTTCTAATAAATCCACTTGTATCTTTTAAAGCTTTTCCATGCTCATTAGATACAAAATCAATTAATGCTTCTCCAGGGCAAAGTACTTTTTTCATCTTCCATTCCTCCAATAATATGCTAGATAAGAGTACTACTATTTTAAAAATGCGGTACTCTTAAACTTTTTCAATTTATAAAATAATATCAGGATTATTTATCTCAAATATTTCCAATTCATTAATATTATCATATTTAATGTATGATTGCATATTGTATACTACATTTGTAATTACATACTTTCCACCATTTATAAAGATTTCAATTATTCCGTTATCTACAAATATGTCTAAATCATATATTCCATCTAATTTAGATGATTTAAATTTTACTGCTTTAAAATCAGTTTCTACAAACACACTGCTTCTATCAACTGCTATGCTATCCTCTTCTACACATATTTTGTATCCTCCAATATTTATATGACTTTCTTTGTTTAGCTTTACTTTTATTCTGCATGGATTATTAATATCAAAATCTGATCTATTTATTTCTTTTGTAAATAAGTTTTGTATATTTTCTGCAACTGCAAAATGTACTTTATTATCTATTATATTTATTACTCTTGGAAGAGTCATCATACCTATCCATTCTTCACCTTCAAACTTCTTAGGCATACGAACCCAGCCAATTAAAATTCTGTTTCCATCTTTGTCTAAAGTTGTTTGAGGTGCATAAACATCAAGCCCTTCATCTAAATAACTATATCCATTTGTTATTTTCATTTCACAAGTTTCTTCATCAAAATCTACAATTGAGTAAATAGAATTATTTGTATAGTTTACCCCATCATTTGTTATATGTTCAGGAGATATAATTAAAATATATTTTCCCTCTACATTAACTAAATCTGGACATTCCCACATATCACCTATACTTTCATCGTAGCAACGGTTTTTGTATTCCCAAGATTCTCCGTCCTTACTTGTGTAGAAAAGAGCCTGTCCTATATATCCTTCTACACCTTCTTTTTCAAACTTACTTCCAACTATCATTGAATATCCATCTTTATATTTCCAAACCCTTGGATCTCTTGTATGAGTTTTATTACCTAATTTTCTATCAGTTATAGGTGGAATAACAACTTTTTTATCATTAAAGTTATCAAATGTATATCCATCCTTACTTTCTATTTTCACTTGGCACGCTTCAAATGATTCATTATCATATGGTTTATGAATATTTTCATCTTCAGTCCTTAAATATTTAATTCCAGTATAATAAAATTGTAGTTTATCATCTTCTATTAATGCTGTTCCTGAGAAACATCCGTTACTGTCAAATTTCTTACTTGGGAATAATGCAATACCGTGATGTTCAAAATTTACTAAATCCTTACTAGTTGCGTGTCCCCAATGTGTAGTTCCCCACTCTGCAGCATATGGGAAGTATTGATAGTATAAATGATATTCTCCTTTATAATATATAAATCCGTTAGGATCATTTATCCAATTTTTAGGTGATGTGAAATGTAATTTAGGTCTTCTCATTAATTTCCCTCCTAGTTCTCTAAAGTTAGAGTATTTCTTAATTTTAATATATTTTTTTAATTATGATCTAAAGTTAGGGTATTTCCTAAGTTTAGTATATTTTCTTCAGTATCCAAGTCAAAGAAATGAACTTTATTTACATTGATTACAAATTTGAATTGCTCTCCAATTTCCTTTACGTCTTCTTTTCCTACTCTTGCTACTGCTGTAGTGTTGCCTATTTTAAAATACAAGTTATTTTCATTTCCCATGATTTCTGTATTTTCTATAGCTGAAGTAATAATACTGTCTTCAAATAATCCAATATTTAGATTATCAAGCTTTATATCTTCAGCTCTAAATCCCATACATAATTTGCCTTGTCTGTTGTTCATTCTTTTTAATATTCCTTCTGGAAGAGTTATTTTGCTTCCATTTTCTAATATAGCTTTATTTCCTTTAACTTCAACATTAAGAAAGTTCATTTGTGGTGAGCCTATGAAGCTTCCAACAAATTTGTTTCTAGGATTGTCATATAAGTCCATAGGTGTTCCTATTTGTTGTATTATTCCATCTTTCATAACAACAATTCTATCTGCCATAGTCATAGCTTCAACCTGATCATGGGTAACATAAATTGTAGTACTTCCAAGTTCTCTATGCAATTTACTTATCTCATTACGCATACTGACACGTAATTTAGCATCTAAATTACTTAAAGGCTCGTCCATTAAGAATACTTTTTGATTACGTACTATTGCTCTTCCAAGTGCAACCCTTTGACGTTGTCCTCCAGATAAATTCTTAGGCTTACGCTTTCTATATTCTTCTAAACCCAAAATCTCAATTGCCCAGTTTACTTTTTTCTTTATTTCATCTTTTGGAGTTTTAATATTCTTTAATCCAAAAGCTATATTATCTTCTACTGTCATATGAGGATATAATGCATAGTTTTGGAACACCATAGATATTCCACGTTCTCTTGGCGGCGTATTATTGACTATATTTCCATCTATTGAAATAGTTCCTCCAGTTATTTCTTCAAAACCTGCAAGCATTCTTAAAGTTGTTGATTTACCACATCCTGATGGTCCTACAAATACTATAAATTCTTTTTCATCTATGGATAAATTAAAATCAGTAACTGACTTCTTTGTTGCATTCTTATATTGTTTTTCTACATTCTTAAATTCTATAAAACCCATTTTATCGCCTAACCTTTCTTTTATTTATATAAATTTTAGCCCTCTTTTGATCCTGATGACATTGCTCCTTCTACTAATTGCTTAGAGAAAAGAGAATATACTATTAATATTGGTATTGTAACCAGTGTTATAGTTGCAAGTACCTGACCTGTTGTAACATTATCATTTGCAGTAATTGAATTTAATCCTATTTGAACTGTTAATAAATTGCTTGATGTAAACACCAATGATGGCCATAAAAAATCATTCCATATTCCTAAGAATGTGAATACCCCTACTGTTGCTACTATAGACTTTGACATAGGTATAACAACTCTGAAAAAATATTTTAATGGACCACAATGATCTAGCTGCGCTGCTTCATATAAATCATCTGGAAGCTTCATAAATACTTGTCTAAATAAGAATATGTTAAACGGACTTACAATCATAGGAAGAATATATCCAACTACAGTATTTAATAGTCCTGCTTTTGCAATCATTAAAAAGTGAATAATACTTATAGTTTCCATGGGTACAATCATTAATAATAGTATTATAAATACCCATACTTCTTTAAATGGAAAATTTATTTTTGCTAAAGCATATCCTGCTAGACCATTAACTATAATACTTAAAACTATAAGTATTGCTGCATAAACTAACGTATTAGTCATATATCGCATTAAACTGCTGTTTGTAATAATAGTTATATAATTTTCAAAAAAGTTATCAAAGCTAAGTGGTGGAAGAAATGCTGCTATACTGTTCATATCTTGTGTTATCATAGCATCTGATTTAAAAGAATTTACAATCATCCATATAATAGGAAATAAAAACAATAGTGATAATACAAGCATAAAAACTATAAGAATTCTATTAAAAATTTTTCCTTTATTTGAAAGCATATTAATCCTCCTTTTTGTTTGTAAGTTTATATTGAATACCTGCAAGTGCAATTACTATAATTGCAAATACAATTGCCATTGCTGAAGAATATCCCATATCCCAATTAACTGTACCAGTATCATAGATATAGTACACAAGTGAATATGTAGAGAAGGCTGGTCCTCCTCCTGTCATCACCATAGGCTGAACTAATAATTTAAATGCTCCTATTGTAATTGTTAATAATATATATATTGAAATTGGTTTAAGCTCTGGAACTGTTACATTCCAAAATTTGCCCCATCCACTTGCATTATCAATTTCTGCTGCTTCATATAAACTAGGAGAAATAGCCTGCAAGCCACCTAGAAATATAATCATCTGATATCCCATTCCTTGCCATATACTTAATGCTGATATAGAATTAAGTGCTTGATCTTTACTGAATATAAATGGCTGAGATGATATTCCAATAGCATTTAACATATTATTTAATATACCTTCAGGGCTATAAATCTGCATCCACAAAGTTGATACTACTGCAAGTGACATTACTACTGGAATAAAAAATGCTATTTTGAAATATTTTTTACAATGAGTAACTTTATTTATGCCAAGTGCTAAAAGTAATGCTCCTCCCATCTGCAATGGTACAACTACAAGTGCAAATTTTATTGTATTAAAAAATGCTTTTCCAAATAACTCATCGTTAAATAATCTTGTATAATTTCTAAGTCCAACAAACTTAGTTGCGCTAGGATTTAATGTAAAAAAGTCTGTAAAACTAAATATCAAAGTTAAAATCATAGGAATAAACAAAAATAATGTTAGTAACACTAATGCTGGACCAAAAAAAGCCATTCCCATTATCTTTTCTCTTATCTTATTCATTACTTTCCACCTCCAATTATATTAATCTTGATAACGTATTAACTTATCTTCTATTCTTCTCATTGTTTTATATAACGATTCTTCTGGTGTTTCATCATTTAATAGTACACCTTCAATAGCCTGCTGATATGATGTACTTATCTGAGGATAAGCTGGTGATTTTGGTCTTGGATGACCATAGTTAACAAGCTGATAATATGCTGTTTTAAATAATTCATCAGTTTTAAATGCATCAATATTTTCATAAGCTTCAAATGTAGATGGTAAATTACCTGTTAAGTTATACATATCTATGCCACTTTCTGCATTAGTTAAAAACTTGATTGCTTCTTTTGCAGCCTCAGGGTTTTTACAAGTTGTAGTTGTTGCAAAAGCCCATCCTCCTGTTGGTGTATACTTTTCTCCATTCCAATCATTTCCCACTGGATATGGTGCTATTCCTAAATTAAAATCTGGATAGTTATTTCTTATATTTGTAATAGCCCATGCTCCATCAAATTTAAATGCAGCTCTTCCCTTTTCAAATAAATCACTTATTGTATATTTAGGTATATATCCTTTGTCTGTAATTTCTTTAAAATAACTAATAGTTTCTACATTCTTTTCAGAATTAAATACTCCATTAACCTTTAAACCATCAGAGCTTACAAAATCTCCACCATTTGACCATATAAATGGTGCATAAAAATAAATAGTTGTTTCCCCTGCTGGGAATGACATATCTATTGGATATCCATTTTTTTTATCTAAATAGTTCTTAACTTTTTCACAGACCTTATTTAATTCGTCCCAAGTCCATGGATTATCAAATGATGGTACTTGTATTCCTACTTCGTTTAATATATCTTTGTTATAATAAAATAACGTACTAGATTCCATTAGACCTAATGCATATAATTTATTGTTTATTGTTCCTTGCTCTATTACTGACGGTAAATATTTAGCCTTTTCATCATCAGTTATACCTACTAAAGGCTGAATTATGTTGTTTGCAACATAAGCTGATACATTGGGCCCATCAACAGTTATTATGTCTGGAAGTCCTCCAGAAATTACTGATGAATTTATTTTATCAGTATATCCTCCTCCACTTTCATTACGAGGTACAAATTCAACACTTAAACAATACTTACCATTGTATTCTTTATTAAACCTTTCTACTGAATTTTTATAAGCTTGTCCTTCTGAAGTTTCTTCTATAACATGAACCCACATTGTTATAAGCTCCTCGCCTTTGTCATATCCTTGAATATTTTTATTTGATACTTCTGTATTTCTAAAAGAACATCCAAAAAGATTAAAACAAAATATTAGTAAAACAAAACCATAAAATTTCTTCACTATTCATTCCTCCTATTTTAAATTACCGGTAATGTAACCAGTTATCTTAATTAAAGTATATCAGGAAAACATTTACAAATCAATATATTTTTAATATTTTTGCTGAAATTAATATTTAATGATATAATTTCATTAATTTTAATATTCTTTTACTTTACATAGTTTTAATACATATTTTAAACCTTGTATTTATAAGCTTAATATAAGGATTATTGAAATAGGAGGTAATTACATGAAAAAAAACATCACTTTTAGTGATATAGCTAAATATACAAATTTTTCTAAGACAACAATATCAAGATATTTTAATTCTCCAGAAACTTTGACTCAAGCTTCAATACAAAAAATTGAAAAAGCATTATCAGAATTAAATTATACTGAAAATAAAGTTGCCAGAAGTTTAGCAAATGGTAAAACTGAAATTATAGGAATTATTATCCCTAACTTATTTCTTCACTATTATTCTCAAATATTAAATAATATAATAGATACCTATAGTAAATATAATTATAAATTTTTAGTATTCTTAGGAAATTCTGATCCAAATGAAGAAATAAAATATATAAAGGAACTAATGGCTTATAAAATTGAAGCGCTTATAATATTAAGTCATTCTATAAGTTCACATCAATTAAAAGAATTTAATATTCCAATTGTAGCCATAGAACGCGAAGACAATTATATATCAAGTGTAAATAGTGATAATTATTCTGGTGCTGAAAAAGCAACTAAATTACTAATTGAGAATAACTGTGATATATTAATACATATAAATGGAAAAATAAATGGCAATACTCCTGCTTACAAGCGTATTGAAGCATTTAAAGAAACTTGCCAAAGGAATAATCAGGATTTTAAGATTTATATGTCAGACATTAAAAGTTCTTTTGAGGAAAGCTATAATTCTCTTTATCAAATTTATTTAGATATTGAGAAAAATTATCCTTATGTAAAAAAAGGAGTATTTCTAAGTAATGATACACATGCAAATATCTTTCTAAATATTCTTATAAGAAATAAAAAAAGTATACCAGACGAATACGAACTAATAGGATTTGATAATTCTCCAATTTCTACTGAAGCAATAATTCCTATAACAACAATAGGTCAAAATATTGATAAAATATCTGACTATGCTATAAAGTCTCTATTAAGACAAATAAACCTTAAAAAAAATAATAAAATTGCACCTATTGAGCATATTGTTGTACCAACTGAATTAATAGTTAGAGATACTACAAGTAAGTATTAAATTTTCCAATGAATATTAGTTTTTATTATTTGGCTCTGTTAAACTACTATGGGTAGAGGTAAAAAATATACTTAAGATTATAAAGAAATGATATCAGATTTATATAAATCTGATATGACAATTTCTGAAATAAGTAGTGAATATGGCATAGCAAAATCAACTATAAATGGTTGGGTAAAATCTAACAAAGAAATAAAAATATCTGAAGATGAAGTTATAACATTAAAAGAAGTAGCCAAATTAAAGAAAGAAATGGCTAGAATTAAAGAGGAAAATGAAATATTATAGTAAGAAAAAGCCGTAAGAAGGTTTAGAAAACCTTTTGAAGCGTGATTTTGCAACAACAAGCATAAATGAGAAATGGGTAGGAGATACAACTTACGTAAAAACGCAAAAAGATGGTTGGTGCTACTTGGCTTCTGTACTTGATTTACACTCTAAGAAAATAGTGGGATACTCTTTCGGTAAAAATATGACAAATGATCTTGTTATAGCAGCACTAAAAAATGCTTGTTATCTTCAAAATATAGGCAAAGATAATAAAATAATATTTCATAGTGATTTAGGCTCACAATATACAAGTAATTATATGAAAAATCTATGCAATGAATTTAATATAATACAATCCTTTAGTCAAAAAGGGTGTCCTTATGACAATGCATGTATAGAGTCATTTCATGCTGTTTTAAAGAAAGAAGAAGTTTATAGAAATACTTATGAAAAGTATGAAGATGCTAAAAAATCAATTTTTCAATATATGGAAAGTTTTTTACAATAGTAAAAGGCTACATTAAGCTCTTGATTATAATACTCCTAATGAGGTAGAATTTAAGGCTTTGAATGCAGCTTAAGTAAGTTCGAATTTTTATGTCCAAGATATTGACACAAATCCAACCTTTCATATGGCCTAAAATTTTTTAAAATCAGTATAACTTAATATATTTATATTATTGAAATAAAAAAGAAAGAGTAACCTATGAATTAGTTCTTCTTTCTTTTACTTAATAAATGTAATTACCTAATATTTCATAATAATAAGCTCATATAAACAACCTTAATACCAGCTTTTTTAGCAAAATTTCTTAATTTTTCAAAAAAGTCTGTATCTGAAAAGAACTTTGAGTACTTTTCTAAATTTATCTTATGACTTTTTCATTAAAATTCTATGATTATTACTCCTTGTTTGTATAATTAATTGTATTTTTTATTGTATTTTATTTTTAAAAAAAGGGCGTGTATCAAAATATAATAATAAAACTTACAAATATATTCCGAGAATTACTAGATATTCTCTTCATACTGTTTGTAAGTTTTATTAACAAGTTATTTTAATAAAGCTCCTTTTTCTATAATAGCTTCTATTTCTTCTTTTAATTCTTCTTCTAAAAGTTCTAAGTTTTTACCTGGCTTGACTTTTATGAATTTTAAATTATAATCTTCTACTTCATCTAAATTAATAAAATCATATTTTGATTTTGGATATAGTATTATAACTTTATTTACAGGGAAAATTGGATGTCTTTTTTCTGTACTTTCATCCTTACTTTTTAGGATAAATTTACTTGCACAACTTGTTCCATATGCAATTAATTGCTTATAAATCCCTTGGTCTAAATGTTTATAAAATGTATCATTATTCCAAAGCATTTCTCTTATTCTATATTTAAACTCAAAAATTATACTTCCTAAATAACGTTCATTTTTATAGAGATCTAATCTTCCATCTGGTTTATTATTTGAGGCTCTTATGAACATTGGATTACTATAAAAATCACTTTTTTCACTACAATTTGGTATTTTAGAATCATAGTAAAATCTTATTTTTATATCATCTTTTTCAAAACTTCTAAAGCTGTTTTCTTCTAAGTCATAGGAGAAAGAGTTTTTTCTCCTTTTACTAGGATTAAAAATTAAATCTTTAGGCTGACACATAGAGTTTAATATACCTCTTGATGAATTTTCAAGTTCACTGCTTATGGAGTATCCTATGTCCTCTAATATGTTACAAACTTTTATATAACACCACATTTCATAAAGCTTGTCTGTTCTCTTCCACTGAAGGGAAATTTTCTCATCATCATTAAAGTTAAACTCTTTAGAGTGTAATCTTTCATAGACCTTATACAAAATATTATATCTAGAATCTTGAATGAGAACGTGGGGTAATGTATATGTTTCTACACTTTTTATGCTTCCATACCATTTCGTAGATTTTAATATATCTATTGAACTTTTCATCTTAAATGCCTTATTTCTAAGTTCTATTATATATTGTAAGGCGTTTTTCTCTTTATTTAAGATAATATTGTTACTTCCCTCATAAGAGTATCTCTTTATTTCTTCTATTCTCTTATTCTTTTTTATAGCTATAATCTCTATTTCCTTTATAAAATTATTTAATAGGGATAGAATTTCTAAAACTATTTTCTTTACCCATCTATTTTCTGGCAAATCATATTCCATAATTTTTATTGGTACCTTCATAAAACCAGGTTTTTCAGAATTGCTTAAATGATTTCTAATAGTTACATTATCTATATATTTAACTCTCTCCTTGCTTATTTGTTTATAGCTTTTGATAATTTTATAATTAGGTCTTACCCTAAGTTCCATAAGAGAATTCATAATATTTTTAAACTCATTAACTATTACAAAGAACTTATAAAGCCCCTTTGGTAGATCTAAAAGTAATTCCTTGTCATAGACATCAAATTTCTTTTTTATAAACTCAAAGCTTATTCCCTCTACTTCTTCCTCTAATTCTCTTCTTATCTCGTTTGCTTCATCACAGGTTATCATCTTATTTACTACTTTAAAAGCACCATAAAATTCCTTCCCAAAAGAAATAACTTTTATTAAATATATACCTGGTATAAAGGGAGAGACTCCCTCCTTGCATAAGGGAATTTCCTCCTCTGAAGGACTTAAATAAATCTCTCCATTTCTAAGAAGATGTATATTATCATTTTTATATTCATGATTTTCTAAATATTCAAAGAGAATTAAATCAAGTTCATCCATATAAAGTTGTGCACTTTTATCTTCCCCTTGAAACCTTAAATAAATTATACTATTTTCTTCTATTTCAACTATTTTTTCATAATCTATGCTCTTTAAATCCTCATAAAAATTTAAGTAATTAACTTCATTGTTATATTGCTTATGAAAGCTTACTTCAAAATTATTATAATGTGTAGCCATAAATACTAAGCTCTCTTGCCTTATTTAGAATATATTTTCTTGAGGTTTTAAAGTCTGATACATCCTTGTAGTTATCTAAAATTTTAATCAATTCACTATTTAAGTTTTTAGAATATGAATTTTCATCATCATAAATATCATATTCACCAATAAATTCTCCCCATTGCTCCTTAGTTCCCCTTATTTTAGGAAGAATTCTTTGAGTTAACTGAATGTCTATTCCCTCTTCTCTTGAAATTATTAAATCTTTTGGAATATTTCTTATATAGTCATCTATTTGAGTTATTATTCTAAATCCAATTCCCACATTTTTATTTAAGAAGTTCATTTTTTCATTTATTTCTGATAGAAGCTCTAATTCCCTATCTTTTAAATCAATTAAATCACTTGAATCTATCATTTTTTCATATTCTCTAAAAGAAATCTCCTTGACTTTAACTAAATTTTCTTTATTTCTTTGTAATTTTTTAAGCTCTAAGAAATTAACTTGATTTAAGGTTATAACATTAGCTCTATCTAAGACCTTGTCTGAAAAATGATAAGTTGACTCATCTAGGTTTACAGTTCCAACTAAAAGTATGTTGTTACCTATTTTTATATTTGCTTTATATTTATTAGAATTTTTTATTGTTCCTTCAAGTTCTTCATTATATAGTTTCAGTATTCTATCATCCCTATCAAGCTCTAGAACGGATAATATTTGTGAGAAATAATGCTCAACTCTAGCTAAATTCATTTCATCTAAACATATTATGTAAATGTTCTCCTTGTTATTTGAAGCCTCTATTAATGTATCTATAAACCTAGAATCTCCTGGTCTATAAATATTATTTATACTATCTACATATCCTAATAAGTCACTATCATCTCCCCAAGAAGGTCTTACAGAGATAAAATTAAGTCTATTTTCATCTAAGCCTAAAGCTTTTCCATAAGCTTGTACAATTTTTGATTTACCAGTTCCACTCATTCCTGATAATATAACAAGCTTTGAAGATTTCATTGCTGTGTGGAAGTTTATTAAATCTTTTTCCTCATAAAGTAAATTCATAGCTCTACACGTATTCATAAATGTTCTTAGGAATACTCCTTCATTTATTGAAATCTCTGAATTTATCTTTTCTTTATCTTCATCTTTTACTGAAATATCCCAAACAGCTGAGCCAATAGTACCCTCCTCAAAAATATCACTTTCACCTTTACTCTCTTCATCATTAATGTTGTCTAATAAAGTTTTAATATTAGATTTTTCAACCCTCTCCTCTTGTACGTGTTTATCATCTTCTCTTGTTTCTAAATCACTAATGAGGCTCAAATGGTCAATAGCATTACTCATCCTTGCTAGGTTTTCTATTTCTAAAGCTGTATTTTCCTCTACAAAGATTATATCTTCAAGCTCTGCACTTCTAACAAAGTTTTCATACCAAGCTTCATTTTCCTCTACAGCATAAATCTTATCATAGTCATAAATAACCTTTCCATATCTACAAAGCTGAGTAGTAAAACCAGCTAAGGCATATATTCTTTCTTCATCTTCAAAGAATATTATGTTAGGCACAGACTCTTTACTTTGTGAAAACCCTTCAATCTCATCTATCCACTCTTTATTTATTAATTTTCGCTTAAATTCATCAAAACTTATTTTTAAGTTTTTCTTAGAAAATACAGGTATAGCTTTATATACAAATTCTTCTTTAAAGTTCTCTGGCTTCTTCACAAATATTTCATTACATGTAGATGGATTATTACTATTTATAATTGGATTAAATATAACTAATCTATCCTTTAAGAAGTCGTAAAATCTGTCTTCTTTACTTTCTCCTTCACCTTCTATTAATCCATATTTATAAATCGATTCTACAAAGCAATTAAATTTTTCTTCTTTTACTATATCCTTATAATCATCTATTATTGATTTAACGCTAAATTGCAAAAATTCTCTTGAGTTTTCAAATACATTACTATCTAATTTTCCTAAAAGGTATATATTTAAATTATCCATTATCAATAACTCCCCTTATCTGACATTATCCATGTGACTTTTTACTTCTTCAAAATTTTTAAATTTAAAGACCTTATATTTATTTTCTTTTCTATTTATTACACTTTGATCTAAAGAAGATAGTTCATATAAAAGGACCCATACCTCCTCATAACCTTCTCCAAGAAGCTCATCTAAATTCTTAACCTTTTTTAAATCTATTTTTTCAAATTCATAACTACTTCCCTTTAAATGTATTTCTTCTATCTCTCCAATAAGAGCTATCTTTTCCTTTGAAGCTTTTTCTAACATTTTTTTAATAGTTTCAATTTCACTTGTAAGATCTTTGTTTTTTTGTTTTTAATCCTTCTTCTCTCTTCTTAACCTTATTGCTTTCTTTCACTAAATTTTTATTTTCTTCAATTAATTCCTTCTCTTTTTTTATAAGAAGGTCATATTTATTTTTTAAGTTATTGTAATTTTCAATATTCTTTGATATCTTACTATCACTTGCTTCTAGTTTCTTTTTTAAACTATTAATATCTTGACTTAATACATTAATCTGCTTACTTAAAGAAATTTTTTCATTATTTAAAGTCTTCTTTTGCTCCTTAATTTTTTCTAAATCAACAGTTAATTTATTATTGTTTTTCTCTAGCTTTACTATTTGCTTTTTCAGCTTTTCAACTTGATTTTTAAATGCTTTATTATATTCAGTGCTTACTTCTTCCTTCGATACACACACCTCATTATCTTCATCAATTTTATCATTACTATTTTCTAAATTATCTTCTAAGTTATTGCTATCTTTTAAATCAAGAGTTTTATTTTTAATTTCATTAATAAAAAATTCTTTTTCTTCTATATATTCATCTTCATCACTACCAATTAAAAACTTTAAAATACCCTCTTTTTCTTTTCCTTCTTTAATTAAATTCATTAACTTACTCTTGTCCTTAATTCCCATAAGCTCAATTAAGGATTCTGAAAGTAAATACTCCCTTACCTTCTTATAGTTTGTAGTATTATTTAACATATTTTTTTTAGCTAATTGAGTGGGTATTGAAGATACTGTTTTCTTACTTGTAAATCCTTTAATACTTACAGAAGATCTATTGATTATTTCATCCAATCTTTTTCTATCAATATAATCTAAATACCATTTCAAAATTTCTTTATTCATTTTTATAACCTCTCTTTTTTATACATATAATGTATTTTATGTATTTTTAATATTAACACCTGTAATTATACACAAATTTAACATTAAATTCTATTTATTATAAAATATTAATTTAAATCACTTAATATAAAATTTTCTATGTATTGTAATTATGATAAAATAATCTTCGAGGTGAGAAAAACATTATGAAAAAAACAGTAAAAGTAGTTGGCGCTATAATTGAAAATGAAAATAAAGAAATTCTTTGTGCCTTAAGATCAAAGGATATGACTCTTCCTAAGCAATGGGAATTCCCAGGTGGAAAGATTGAGGAAGGGGAAACTGTAGGACAAGCAATTGTTAGGGAGATTAAAGAAGAATTAGATTGTGATATAGAATACATATCTACATTTAATGATAATACTCATGAATATGAGAAAGTTATAGTTAACTTAATAACACTAAGATGTAAACTTGTTAATGGAACTCCAAAGGCTAGTGAACATGCAAAACTTATATGGCTTCCAGTAGATTACCTTGAAACTCTTTCATGGGCTCCTGCTGATGTTCCAGCTGTAAAGCAATTAGTAAGTGAAAAGTAAAAGGGGCTGTATCAAAATATAATAAAACTTACAAACAGTATGAAGAGAATATCTAGATGAGCTTTAGAATTTAAATTATTACGTAGAAAATATCACGTTAAAAAGCTGAGACTGTTAACTTC